>ENA-ORCZ01000030-ORCZ01000030.1-marine-metagenome-genome-assembly--contig:-NODE-30-length-247007-cov-38.408253_pt1 | contig 247007 bp, 181 predicted proteins | sample MGYA00237785_ERZ508519 | MGnify/ENA primary metagenome ERZ508519 (study PRJEB26189, sample SAMN06268790) | marine metagenome | isolation source: Bioluminescent Bay, La Paraguera, Puerto Rico | place... | reverse complement strand
ACGCCGTCGGCGTATTCCTCGAGGGGGGCGCCGGGGGCGTGGCGGGTGACGACGGTGACCTCGTGGCCGGCGTTGGCGAGGGCGACGGAGAGGGCGTGTACGTGTCGGCCCAGTCCGCCCACCACGACGGGTGGGTACTCCCAGGACAGCATCAGAATCCGCTGCGACCGTGGTGCGCGGATGTCGATCACGTCGGCGGCAGGTGACATCGACAGACCCCCCTCAATTCAAATCGGCACCGGACATGCGCGATCAGACACCTATTGCGGGTGCTGACGCGTCTTTGGGTTGCCGACGATACTGCCGGCAACGGGATAACCAGGGAAGACATTCGCGTTGCGCTGATGTAACAGCAACTGATCAGACTTGTCGGACCCGGAGTAGTTCGGCCACCGACCACGCCTGGAACGGGCAGCCGGTGGCGCCGTGCGGCGGATCCCCGTCAGCCGTTTCGCTGACCGAGCCGAGTCCGTACTCGCTCAGGTGGGCGGTCAGCCCGAGGAACACGTCGGAGACGTCCAGACCGGCCCGCCGGGCCGCCGACACGTACGGGCCGATCAGCCACGGCCAGACCGTGCCCTGGTGGTAGGCGCCGTCGCGGCGGGCCGGGCCGCCCCGGTGCTGCCCGAGGTAGCCGGCCGAGTCCGGGGCCAGGCTGCGCAGACCCAGCGGGGTCAGCAGCGCCGCGCCGATCGCCCGCAACGGTGCCGGGTCCGGCTCCAACGGGGCGTACGGCAGCGACCAGGCGAGCAGCTGGTTCGGGCGCAGCGCGTCGTCGTCGGCGTGCGGATCCCCGCCCAACGGGTACTGCGCCGGGGTGTCCAGCACGTCGTAGAGCCAGCCCGACGGGGCCGGGTAGCGGGCCCGGAACGACTCCTGCGCCTTCGGGTACACGCTCGTCGCCGCCCCCGGGTCGCCGTCCACCAGCTGCGCCAGTTCGCTCACCGCCGCCAGCCCGTTGACCCACAGGGCGTTCACCTCGACCGGCTTGCCTTCCCGGGAGGTGATCGGCACCCCGTACACCCGGGCGTCCATCCAGGTCAGTGCCTCACCGCCGGCACCGCCGGTGAGCAGCCCGTCGGCCTCGTCCACCCGGATGCCGTACCGGGTGCCGCGCAGATGCGCCGCGACCACCTCGCGCAGCGCCGGCAGCAGCTCGGCCGCCAGGTCGATGTCGCTGGTCGCGGTGACATGCCGGTCCACCGCGTGCAGGAACCACAGGGTGCCGTCGACGGTGTTGTACTCCACGTGCCCGGTGTCAGCGGTGTTCGCCAGCATCCCCTCGGACAGCGTCGCCGCGTAGCCGCGCAGCAGCTCCCGGCCCTCGTCGGCCCGCCCGGTCGCCAGGAACAGCCCCTCGTACGACGTCATCGTGTCCCGTGACCACGCACCGAACCACGGGTAGCCGGCCACCACGTCCGGCCCGGAGCCGGTGCGCACCACGAACGCGTCGGCGGCCAGGGCCAGCGTGGCGTCGACGGCGTCGGCCGGTTTCGCGGCCGCCACCACCGCCCGGTTGCGGGTCCGGGCGGCGGCGACGATCGTGGCCGCCGGTGCCGGCACCTGTTCCAGCTGCTCCGCCCACGCGGTCACCTCGGCCACCGCGCCGGGGCCGTCGAGGGTGGCGGTGAAGCTGCCCGCGTACCACAGGTCCTCCTCGGCCCGCAGCCCACGCGCCGCCTCCTCGCGGTGGTACACGCCGTCCCACCAGTTGCCCGCCGGCACCCAGTCCGGTCCGTGTACCCGGAACGCGCCCTCGATCACCGTCCCGCCGTCGACGTTGTCCATCCTCGGCGGGGGAGCCTGCCCGTCCCGTTCGCCGTGCGCGTCCCGCCAGGTGGTCACCGCGGCCAGGGTGAGGGTGACCGGTCCGCCGCTGACCAGCCGGTGGGTGACCGCCACGCACGGCGAGCCGTGCGTCATCGCGATCTCCCGTTCGATCACCACGTCGCCGATCCGCCACCGCCAGCGCGGCACCCCGTCGGTCAGGTCGAACCGCTCCAGCAGGGTGTGGCCGGGCGGGTCGACCACGCCGGACGACCATTCGTGCACGCCGAGGCGGACCTGCGCGCCGGACGGCAGGGTGACCGCCGGGTCCAGGCTGACCAGCCCGACCCGCCGGGCCGCCGGGGTGGCCCCGGCGACCACCAGCAGGCCGTGGTAACGGCGGGTACGCAGACCGCTGACCGTGCCCATCGCGAAGCCGCCCCGACCGTCGGTGACCAGCCACTCCCGGCTGGCTCCGGCGGCCAGGTCGCCGCAGACCTGCGGTCCGAAGCTGATGTCGAGCAATGTTCCTCCATGGCTGGTCGACCGGCGAGAGCGGGCTGCGGGCCGGTGGCGGGCGGTGGTACGGCGGGGCGGTGGTACGGCGGGGCGGTGGTACGGCGGGCGGTGCTGGGCGGTGGCGGAGCGGTTCCGGGCCGGCGAAACGGCGCTGGTGTGCCGGCAAGGTGACGGTCCGACAAGTGCCGGAAACACGTCCCAGGAAGAATGACCGTCATGGTCAACTCCAGGCGGACGTATCGTGATCCGGAGCGCACCCGGTTGGCGGAAGCCGACGCGGGTGAGCAGCCGTGGCGGGCATGGGGGCCCTACGTGTCAGAGCGGGCATGGGGAACGGTACGGGAGGACTACAGCGAGCACGGTACGGCGTGGGACTACTTCCCGCATGATCATGCCCGATCCCGGGCGTACCGCTGGAACGAGGATGGCATGGCCGGCGTCTGTGACGACCGGCAGACGTTCTGCTTCGGCCTGGCGCTGTGGAACGGCGAGGACCCGATCCTCAAGGAGCGCATGTTCGGCCTGGGCGGCGACGGCGGCAACCACGGCGAGGACGCGAAGGACTACTGGTGGTACGAGGATTCCACGCCCACCCACTCCTGGATGCGTTGGCGCTACCACTATCCGCAGGCCGCCTTTCCGTACGACGATCTCGTCGCGGTCAACGGTATGCGCGGCCGCGACGAGACCGAGTATGAACTGGTCGACACCGGCATCTTCGACGACGACCGGTACTGGGCGGTAACCGTCGACTACGCCAAAGCGGGGCCGACCGACATGTGCATCGAGATCACCGTCGCCAACCGGGGCGACACCGATGCCCGACTGCACGTCCTCCCCAGCCTGTGGTTCCGCAACACCTGGGGATGGGGGCTGCCCGGCCGCGACCAGATCCCGGTGCTCACCGGCGACGGCGACCGCCTGATCGGCCACCACTGGGTGCTCGGGCAGCTGGTGCTGCAGGGCGACGGCAACCCGACCGCGTTGCTGTGCGACAACGACAGCAACGCCGAACGGCTCTGGGGGCTGCCGTCGCGTACCCCGTACCCGAAGGACGGCATCAACGACCACGTCGTCGACGGCGCCGACACGGTCAACCCGGAGCTGACCGGCACCAAGGGCGCACTGCACTACGTCCTCGACGTGCCGGCCGGCGGCGAGGACCGGATCCGGCTGCGGCTGACGTTGACCGCCCCGCCGCCGGGCAACACCCCGCCGCCCCGGCTCAGCCTCGGCGCCGGGCACGCCGCGACGCTGGCCGCCCGGCACGCCGAGGCGGACCGCTACTACGACACCGTCATCCCGGCCGCCGCCACCGACGACGAACGTCTCGTCGCCCGTCGGGCGTTCGCCGGCGTGCTCTGGGGCAAGCAGTTCTACCACTTCGACGTCGCCCAGTGGCTGGCCGGTGACCCGGCCAGTCCGCCGCCGCCGAACGGGCGCGCCCACGGCCGCAACGCCGCGTGGCGGCACATGAACAGCTTCGACGTCATCTCCATGCCGGACCCCTGGGAGTATCCCTGGTACGCCGCCTGGGACCTGGCGTTCCACTGCTCGACGCTGGCCCGGGTCGACCCGCAGTTCGCCAAGGACCAGCTGCTGTTGCTGCTGCGCGAGTGGTACATGCACCCCAACGGGCAGATCCCGGCGTACGAGTGGGCGTTCGCCGACGTCAACCCGCCGGTGCACGCCTGGGCGGCGCTGCGGGTGTTCGACATCGACGGCCGGCGCGACTTCGAGTTCCTCGCCCGGATCATGCACAAGCTGCTGCTCAACTTCACCTGGTGGGTCAACCGCAAGGACATCAACGGCAACAACGTCTTCGAGGGCGGCTTCCTCGGGCTGGACAACGTCGGGCCGTTCGACCGGTCCGCCGCGCTGCCGGTGGCCGGGGTGCTGGAACAGTCCGACGGCACCGGCTGGATGGCGACGTACGCGCTGAACATGCTGGACATGGCGTTGACCCTGGCCGTGCACGACCACACCTACACCGACATCGCCACCAAGTTCCTGGAACACTTCGCCTACATCGCCGCCGCCGCCTACGACCAGGGGCTGTGGGACGAGGAGGACTCGTTCTTCTACGACCAGCTGCGGCTGCCCGACGGCGACACCCTGCCGCTGAAGGTGCGGTCGGTGGTCGGCCTGCTGCCGCTGGCCGCCACCACCACGCTGCACTCCGGCACCCTGGCCCGGCTGCCCGAGCTGGCGGCCCGGCTGCGCTGGTTCCTGACCAACAAACCGGAGTACGCCGACGTGATCGGCGCCCGCCGGCTGGCCGGCGACGGCCGGCAGCACCGGCTGCTGTCCATGGTCGGCCCGGAGCAGATCGTGCGGATTCTCGCCCCGATGCTCGACGAGGACGAGTTTCTCTCCCCGTACGGGCTGCGTACCCTGTCCCGGCGGCACCTCGACGAACCGTTCACCGTCTCGCTCGGCGGGCAGGACTTCACCGTCGGCTACGAGCCGGCCGAGTCGGCCAGCGGGCTGTTCGGCGGCAACTCCAACTGGCGGGGGCCGATCTGGATGCCGACCAACTACCTGCTGGTCTGCGCGCTGCGGGACTTCGCCACCTTCTTCGGCGACGACCTGCTGATCGAGTACCCGACCCGGTCCGGCTCCAAGCGCACGCTCAACGCGATCGCCGACGACCTGTCGCACCGGCTGATCTCGCTGTTCCTGCGCGACGGGTACGGCCGGCGGCCGATCTACGGCGCCGCCGAGACGTTCCAGCAGCACCCCGACTGGCGGGACCTGATCGCCTTCCCGGAGTACTTCCACGGCGACAACGGCGCCGGTCTGGGCGCCTGGCACCAGACCGGCTGGACGGCGCTGGTCGCCGACCTGATCCTGACGGTGCGGGCCGATCGGGGGGGTCAGCCGGGCTGAACCCGCCGGCGGGCGTACTCCGGTGCGTGCTCGGGACGCGGTCCGATGCCGATCAGGTAGGCGGGCAGCAGCGACGCCGGTGGGAACCGGCGCATCAGGGTCAGCAGCGGGGCCGGTGGGCCGACCCGCCGACCGTCCAAAATCGGCTGGACGATGGTGCGGTGCAGGCTCTGCTGCAGGGTCTGCACCACGACGGTCGGCAGGGCCCGGCGGGCCCGTACCGTGGCCAGCCCCGCCGGGGTGATCCGACCCCGGCGCAGCGGCCCGGCCAGCCGGGTCGCCGCCGCGACGGCGTCGGCGACGGCGAGGTTGATGCCGACCCCGCCCACCGGGCTCATCGCGTGCGCGGCGTCGCCGATGCAGAGCAGCCCGTCGCGGTGCCAGCGGCGCAGCCGGTTCACCCGTACGTCCAGATGTTTGACGTCGTCCATGCTGGTCAGCGCGTCGAGCCGGTCGGCGAGCCGGGGCGCGACGGTGGCCACCTGGCGCTGGAACGCCGCCAGCCCGCGGCTACGCAGCTCGGCGTCGGTCCCCTTGCGGGCGATGTAGGCGACCTGCAGGTGGCCCTCCCGGGGGAACACCACGACCATCGCGCCGTGGCCGGCGGCCGGTACCAGGCCCGACAGGTCGTCGGTGTCCCGTCGGGGCAGCCGGAACCACCAGACGTCGATCGGCACCGGGAACTCGCGGGGCCGCAGCCCGGCCGCCCGCCGTACCGCCGACCAGCGTCCGTCGCAGGCCACGGTCAACGCCGAGCGGATCTCGCCGGCCACACCGTCCGCGGTCCGGTAGCGCACCCCGGCGACCCGGTCACCGTCGTGCAGCAGGCCGGTCACCTCGGTCCCCATCCGCAGGGTGAAGGTCGGTTCGGTCGACGCCGCCCCGGCCAGCAGGTTGAGCAGGTCCCACTGCGGCACCATCGCGATGTACGGGTGCGGGGTGTGCAACCGGTGTAAATCCCCGACGACGATCTGCCGGCCCTCGCCGGTCGGAAAGGCGACCTGGTGGATCCGGGTCTGCGGCAGGGCGGCGAACTGGTCGCCGAGGCCGAGCTCGTCGAGCAGCCGCAACGTCGACGGGTGGACGGTGTCGCCGCGGAAGTCTCGTAGGAAGTCGTCGTGCTTCTCACAGACGACGACCCGCACCCCGGCTCGGGCCAGCAGCAGGCCGAGCATCATGCCGGCCGGTCCACCACCGGCGACCACACAGTCGGCAGTGTCAGTGTCCATCGCGCCCACCTCCATCGATTTCATCATGTGTTGAATAAATCGACGATAGCGTGACCACGGCGATCCGTCCGACCCATCGGACGGGGTGTGGGCAACGACACCGATCGACTGAACGCGGGCGGGTCAGCCGACGAGCAGCGGCAGCAGAGTGAGTGAGTTGACCGCACCGTGCACGGCGACGATCGCCCACCCGTTGCGGTACCGCGACCAGAGGTAGCCGAGGAACAGGCCGAGTCCGCCGTTGAACATCAGGACCACCGCGACCGTGTCAGCCAGCGGACCGGTGCCGACCCGGTGGGTGTGCATCGCCGCGTACAGCAGTGCGGTCGCGGTGATCGCCGGCCAGCGGCCGAGCAGCGCCTCCAACCGCGTCTGCAGCAGCAGCCGGTAGAAGATCTCCTCCAGCACACTCGCGGTCAGGAAGGTCAGCAGCATCGCTGTGAGCAGGACCATCGGATCGTACGCCCGGTAGCCGGACAGGTCGGACGGTCCGGTCAGCGGGCTGTGGTACGCCAACCAGGCCCAGCCGACGACCGCCGGCACCGGGCCCAGCCAGTACCAGAGCCCCGGGAGCGACTGTCGATGCTCCCGACCGCCGGGCGGTGGCGCCGGCCAGTTCCGCAGCACCCACCAGGCACCGCCGAGCAGCAGCGCGACCTTCACCGGGCCGTACCAGACGCTTCCCGGCCCGAGGAGCAGCACCAGCACCGCGAACACCACCGCGACCGCGCACAGGCCGACCACCTGCCGGGTGAGCGCCGCCCGGCCGTCGGCAACCGTGGGCTGCAACGCCGGCAGCCGCGGCGGCACCAGCCTGGCCAGCAGCATCCCGGCGACCAACGGCACCACGACCGCAGGGATCGTCACCGGGGACGCCTCGACGTCCGCCGAGGTCGTCACCTCGGTACGCCCAGTGGCGAGCAGCCACAGCGGTGCGCCGCCGATCATCGCCAGCCCGAACCCGGTCAACAGCCGGTCCGGAGCGGCGGCGCGTGACGGCATGGCGCCGAGGGTAGCCAGCGGTCGCATCCCGGTGTACGTGCTCACTGCGTCGAGGCCGGCACCGCTCAGCATTTCGCTGGCCCGGCCGACCGCGCGGGTAGGGTGGCGGGCATGGCTGTCACCTCAGAGATGGTGCCGTTGGGCACCCCCGCGCCCGACTTCGCGCTGGCGGACGTCTCCGGTCACGTGGTCCGCCGCGACGACTTCGCCGACGCCCCGGCGCTGCTCGTCGCCTTTGTCTGCAACCACTGCCCGTACGTGAAACACGTCGAGGTCGCACTGGCCAAGGTGCTCACCGAGTTCCCGACCCTGGCCGTCGTCGGCATCTGCACCAACGACGCCGAGGCGTACCCCGACGACGCCCCCGCGCAGCTCGCCGCGCAGGCCCAGCGGGCCGGCTGGACGTTCCCGTACCTCGTCGACTCCACCCAGCAGGTCGGGCGAGCCTACCAGGCGGTGTGCACTCCGGACTTCTTCCTGTACGGCGCCGACCGCACCCTGGCCTACCGGGGCGCGTTCGACGACTCCACCCCGGGCAACGGCAAGCCGGTCACCGGGGCGGCGCTGCGGGCCGCGATCGAACTGGTGCTGGCCGGGCAGCCGGTGCCCGAGCCGCACCAGCCGAGCATGGGCTGCTCGATCAAGTGGCGGTCCTGACCGGACCGTCGGTGCGGGCTGGATCCGGCCGCTGGTAAACCCCGATCGGCGGCCGCGCGTCAGTCCGGTATGACCCATCTGCGCGTACCGATGATCGTCAGCCTCGCCGTACTGCTGGCCGCCGCCGGCTGCACCACGGCCGAACCGACGGGAGCCGGCGCCGGCCAGCCACCGGACGGAACCGGTGCCGGGACCCTGACACCGCCCGGACCGGCAGCGGGCCAGCGGGAGTCGCCCGTGGTGGGCCTCAGCCGCAGCGGCCCGGACGGACCGCCCGGCCCCGGCCCGGGCGAGTACCAGGTGCGGTACGGCTGGGCGGTGCCGTCGCAGACCGTCGTCATCCGCAACGACGTCCGTCCGCCGGTCGCACCTCGGCCGGCTCCGCCGCTGCCGTACCTGGTGGAGATCGAGGCCACCGACCACGCTGACACCGACCCGGCGTACAGCCGGATCTCGTTCGTGTTCCGGTCCGGATTCCCGTCCTACGAGGTCGGTTACCAACCGCGGATCGTCTTCGACGGCACGGGGGAGCCGGTCGACCTGGCGGGCGACTGTTTCCTGCAGATCCGGTTCGTCTCCGCGCAGGCACACGACGCGTACGGCCGGATGTCAGTCCAGCGATCGCCCGGCCCGCAGCTGCGGCTGGGCAGCCTGCGTGGCTACGGGTTCGCCGGCGACTACGAGGGCCGGGTCACCTACGGTCTCGGTCTCGACCCGGCCGGCGGGCCGGACCAGCCGCCGCCGGTACGGGTCGCCGAGGTCGGCGTCGGCGACCGGTTCATCGTCGCCGTCGATGTCGGGTACTGACCGCCGACCGCTGCGGTTGAGAGCCGGCGCGGGCACCGCTGCGGTTAGGGTCGTCGCACGGGACCGTGACCCGGTCCGGCAGGATGTGGCCCGGCGGGTACGGGTACCGCCCGGAGCGGACCGGCCGGGCGGACGGGACGGACAGGAGAGACGGTGTCTGACGCGGTGGTGGTCGGAGCCGGCATCATCGGGCTCAGCTGTGCCGTCCGGCTGCAGCAACAGGGACTACGGGTGACCGTGGTCACCGCCCACCCCGTCGAGCAGACCGTGTCGGCGGTGGCCGCCGCGGTCTGGTACCCGACCCGGACCGACGGCACGTCCCGGGCGCTCGACTGGGCCCGTCGCACCTTCGACGAACTGGCCGACCAGGCTCGGCAGCCGGTCCCGGGGGTGGTGATGCGACCGACCCGGATGCTGCTGCGTGCCCCGGTCGACGATCCACCGTGGTGGGCGGCGGCCGTTCCCGACCTGCGCTACTGCCCGGTGGTGCCGGCCGCCGGCTCCGGTCCGGCCGGTGGGGTGGTGGCTGAGTGGCGGTGCACGGTGCCCACTGTGGAGATGCGGCCGTACCTGGACTGGCTCACCCGACAGTTCGCCGCCGCCGGCGGCGTGCTGCGCCAGCGTGACCTGTCCGATCTGGCCGAGGCGGGCCAGCTGGCGCCGGTGGTGGTGAACGCCACCGGCCTGGCCGCCGGGCGGTTGGCCGCCGACCCTGCGGTGCATCCGATCCGTGGCCAGGTGGTGCTGGTGGCCAATCCCGGCATCGCCACCTCGGTACGCGACGAGCACCACCCCGACGGCGCCACGTACGTGCACCCCCGGCGGCGCGACGTCGTGCTCGGCGGCACGTTCGAGCCGGGAGTCGACGGCGAACTGCCCGACCCGGCGACGAGCCGGGCGATCCGGGCCCGCTGCGCCGCCCTCGTTCCCGAGCTGGCCGGCGCGGCCGTCCTCGCCCAACGGGTCGGGCTGCGGCCCGGGCGGCACGGCGGTGCCCGGGTGGGGGCCGATCCCGCGCCGCCGGCCGGGGTCACCCGGCTGATCCACTGCTACGGCCACGGCGGCGCCGGCGTGACGCTGAGCTGGGGCTGTGCCGACGAAGTGGCATCGCTGGTCAGCGAAGCGGCGTGACAGTGCCGCATTGGCCTCAGACGTCGGGCCGGCCTCAGGCCTCGGGCTGGTCGAGCGCGGCGATCGTCACCTGGTACGACGGGTCGTCGGCGTACTCCTCGCGGTAGCAGATCCGTTGGATCTGCCGGTCGGTGACGAACAGTGCCACGTCGACGAGGACGCCGAGGTGGGCGACGGCACCGGCCGGTTCATGGCGCTTGTCCTGCAGTACGTCGCCGATGCCGCCGAGGAAGTTCGTCGCATGGCCGAACTGGTGCTCGCTGGGGCGGCGTACCACGACCTCCAGCGCAACCGGCTCGGTCAGCGGCGTCCAGCCGCTGCGCTGCGCCGCGTCGCACGCTGCGGTCAGCAGGGTACGGACCCGCGCTGCCTGCCGATTGCCGGCGGTGAAGATGGACAGTGTCTGATTCTTCAGTGGTGGCAGGCCCGGGACCTCGAACGCCAACGCGAGCGCCTGACGGTCACGCATCAGGACCTCCTCGAGGATCGACGGCGGGGCCCGCCGGGCTGCCGGCGGGCGTACCGGCGGGAAGAGCGGGTCGGCGGCGGCGGCGACCGAGTCGTAACGAAAGTTACCCACCCCGTTCACGCGTCGCCCAGGGTCCGTTCGTTCACAATCCCGGATCCAGCGTTGTGAGCGGACCGGCGGCGCGAGCGCCGCACTCCCGATGGCGGACGGATCGGCGGGCACCGTCGGGGCCGGTGCCGGCACCGGTGTTTGCCGGCGCAACGAACGGGTAGCGCGGTACCGGGGCAGGCCCGAGCCGAACCGAAGGAGCTATCGATGGACGACCCGATCAACCTGTCGGTGATCTACTACAGCGCCACCGGGACCACCTACCAGATGGCGCAGGCCGCCGTGGAGGCCGCGGAGAAAGCCGGCGCGCAGGTGCGGCTGCGCAAGGTTCGCGAACTCGCCCCGGAGGAGGCGATCCGGTCCAACTCCGGCTGGCACGCGCACCGGTTGGAGACCGAGGACGTGATGGAGGCCGAGATCGACGACCTGGCCTGGTCGGACGCGGTCATCTTCGGCACCCCGACCCGGTACGGGGTGATGGCCGCGCAGCTGAAGCAGTTCATCGACGGCAGTGGGCCGCTGTGGGCCAAGGGGGTCCTGGTCAACAAGGTGTTCTCCGGGTTCTGCTCCACCGCAACGGCGCACGGCGGACAGGAGGCGACGCTGCTGTCGCTGTACAACGTCGTCTACCACTGGGGCGGCATCGTGGTCACCCCCGGCTACGTGGAGCCGAGCCAGTTCGTCGGCGGCAACCCGTACGGCGCCTCCCACACCAGCAACAACGGCGAGATCCCGCCGGACGAGGCGGCGCTGACCGCGACCGCCCTGACCGCCCGGCGGGTGGTCGACATCGCTGCGGCGGTCAAACGCGGTCTGGCCGCCGGTTGACCGCGACCAGATCGACCAGCAGCTCCCGCAGCACGTCCAGGCCGTCCGGGCTGAGCACCGATTCGGGATGGAACTGCACCCCGGCGAACCGTGGGCCGACCAGCGCGTGCACCGCGTCGTCGGTCTCGTCCCGGCACAGCCGGACCTGCCCGTACGGGGTGGGCAGGCTCGCGGTAGCGCTGCTGGCGGTGAAACTTGAGTAGAAGCCGACCCGGCGCGGGACACCGAAGAAGTCGATCTCCCGCTGCAGTCCCTGGCTGGGCAGCGGCCGGCGGGTCACCGCCAGCCCCAGCCGGTCGGCCAGCACCTGGTGGCCCAGACAGATGCCGAGCAGCGGTTGCCCACGGTGCAGCGCGGCGTCCACGATCCGGTGCATCGCCGCCATCCGGGGCTGCGCCGGGTCAGTCGGGTCACCCGGGCCGGGACCGGCGACCAGGACGTCCGCCGTGGCCGGGTCGACCGTCGCGGTCCGGTCCCAGCGGACCTGCCGGACCACCGCGCCGAGCGCCCGCAGCAGGTGGGCGAGCATGCCGGTGAAGCTGTCCTCGGCGTCGACCACCAGCACGTCCAGACCGGTCAACTGGGACTCGGCCACCGCCCCGGGAACCCGCTGCTCCAGCCAGAAGCGGGCCAGCCGGTCGTTGCGGGCGGCCAACGCGCGTACCACCGTGGGGTGTTCGGGATGGGCGAGCGCGGCGGTGACGCCGGTGCCGGGCGTCCCGGCCGGCAGTCCGATTCCGCAGCTGGCGGCACCGTCGGCCGCCGACCGGTCCGCCGGCACCGCCGGTCCGGGTGCGGCTCCGGAGACAGGTCCGGAGACAGGTCCGGAGACAGGCCCGGAGGCGAGCCCGAGCGACGCGAGGACCGCCGACGCCTTCGCGTGCGTCTCGGCCACCTCACCGGACGGTGTGGAATGACGCACCAGGGTCGCGCCGACCGGCACCCGGATCTCCCCGGTCAGATCGATCTCGGCGGCCCGGATCAGGATCGGGGCGTCCAGCGTCTGCGCGCCGTCGCTGTCGTGGCCGAGCAGCGCGAGCACCCCGGCGTAGTAGCGGCGTCCGCCGGGGCTGTACCGGGCGATCACCCGGCAGGCGCTCTCGATTGGGCTGCCGGTGACGGTCGGCGCGAACATCGTCTGCCGGAGCACCTCCCGGACGTCGTGGCAGTTGCGTCCGGCGAGCAGGTACTCGGTGTGGCTCAGCCGGGACATCCGCTTCAGGTAGGGGCCGATCACCTGGCCGCCGTGCTCGGCAACCGTCGCCATCATTTTGAGCTCCTCGTCGAGCACCATGTAGAGCTCCTCGATCTCCTTGGGATCGTCGAGGAACGACAGCACGGTGGCGAGCTCCGGCTCGCCCTGCGGATGCCGCAGAGTGCCGCTGATCGGGTTCATCATGGCCAGTCCGTCGCTGACGCTGACGTGCCGTTCCGGCGTCGCGCCGACCAGCACCCGCTCGCCGGTGTAGACCAGGAACGTCCAGTAGGCCCCGCGTTCGTCGCGCAGCAGCCGGCGAAGCGCGCTCAGCCCGGCGACCAGCGCCGCCGAGCGGCCCACCCGGTCGGCGGCGGACCCGCCCGGTGCCACCAGCCGGGCCCGGTAGGTGCGGTGCAGCACGAAGTTGGCACCGGCTCCGTTGCCGATCTCGTCCCGCAGCACCCGGGCCACCAGGTCGGCGTACTCGTCGTCGGCGATGTCGAAGCCGCCGCCGTCGGTCGCCACCGGCGTGCCGGGCAGGTCCCGGATCGCCGTCGCGACCGGCACCTGCCGGTAGGTCGACACCCGGATGCACTCCAGTGGAAGCCCGTCGTCGACGTGAGCGAATCCGCGTTCGGCGATCTGCCGGTACGGGACCACCGCCAGCGTCGCCGGCTGGTTCGCCGGTCCAGGCTGATTCGCCGGTCCAGGCGGCAGCGGGATGTCCGCCAGCCGGTCGGCGCGGTGCGGTGTGCCGCGAAGCAGTTCGACGACGTCGGCGCCGTCGCGACGCAGCAGCGCGAACGGACCTGGGTCGACGCCGTCGTGCACGGCGCGCAGCAGGCTGGAAAGGTGGTCGGTCATCGGGTCCCTCCGGGCTTCGGGCGGCCCGGCGAGGAACTGCCCGGGTGGGAACCCGGTGGCCGCCTCGACGGGCGGCCGGATGATTTCGCGCTAGACGCGCGGCGGGGCCGCCAGGTCGGCGGGCCACCAGCAACGAGTGAGCGCGAGCATGGCGACAGCATACCGGTCCAGGCCGGTGGCTGGGTACGGTGATCGACGATGAGCATCCTCGCCCTCGATCTCGGCACCTCCTCGGTGCGCGGCCTGATCCTCGACAACGCGGCCGCGCCGCAGCAGGACGCGTTGGCCCGCCGCAAGGTGGCGCTGGCGGTCGACCGGGACGGCGCCGCGACCCTCGACCCGGCCGACTACCTGGCCGCTCTCATCGACTGCGTCGACGAGCTCGACTCGGCCGGCCGGCTCGACGGTGTCGAGTTGGTTGCCTCGGCGGCCCAGTGGCATTCGGTGTTGCCGCTGGATCCTGCCGGTGCCCCGATCGGCCCCCTGATGACCTGGTTGGACACCCGGCCGGCCGCGTTGCCCGGTGCGGCCGCGCCGGCCGACGAGGCCGATTTCCACCAGCGCACCGGCACCTGGTGGCACCGCTTCTACTGGACGGTGCGACTGCCGTGGCTGCGCCGCCACTGCGGCGGCCGGCCGGCGTGCTTCGTCGGCCTGCCGGAGTATGTGCTGACCGGTCTGCTCGGGTCTGCGCCGATGTCGGTGTCCCAGGCATCCGGCACCGGCATGCTCGACCTGGTGACCATGCAGTGGGACCCCGAGGCCGTGCAGTTGGCCGCGGTGCGTCCCGGTGAGCTTCCGGAGCTGGCCCCGGCGGACTGGCGTGGGCAGCTGCGGGCCGAGTTCGCCCGGCGTTGGCCGGCGTTGGCCGGCGTGCCGTGGACCCCGACGATCGGCGACGGCGCCGCCTCCAACATCGGCTCCGGATGCCTGGACCCCAGTCGGGCCGCGGTCACCGTCGGCACCTCAGCGGCGGTACGAGTGGTCCAGTTGGCCGCGCCGGGGGTCCCGTTGCCGCCGTTGCCGGCGCACCTGTGGCGCTACCGGGTCGACCACACCCGGATCGTCACCGGCCGGGCCTACTCCGCCGGCGGCAACCTCTACAGCTGGGCGAACCGGGAACTGCGCCTGCCGCAGGGCGCCGAGCTGGAACGGGCGCTGGAACTTATCGAGCCGGGTGAGGGCGTACCGGCGGATCCCCGGTTCGGCGGCGACCGCCCGCCGGGCCGAGCCCCGGCCGGCTCCGGCGAGCTGCGCGGACTGGGGTTCGGCACCACGGCGGTCGACATCTTCGCCGGGCTGATGGAGGGCGTATGCCGGCAGGTGGCCGGTGACCTGGACGAGATCGAGTCGACGATGGCCGGCCCGGTCACCGAGGTCGTTCTCGGCGGTGGCGCACTCGCCGCGTCCAACTGGTGGCGTCGAGCGTTCGGCGCGGCACTCGCCCCGCGTCAGGTGCGCTACATGGCCGAGCCCGAGGTCGGTGCCACCGGGGCCGCGCTGGTCGCGCTCGGCCGGCTCGACGGTCCGGGGCCGGCACGCGACATCGGCCGGACGGACGATGGCGAGTCGGCGGGTAAGCTACCCGCCAGTCAGCCACTGTATCCTTCGTGAGTCTTCCCGCAGGTCGCCGCGTTGACAGCGGAACGTGGCCTGGTTGGATGGACTCCGCTCCTCGGCTTGGCCGGTGTCGGGGAAACTGCGAGGAGGCGTGGTGGTTGCTCCCGGTGGCCCGTACGACAACGCGGTGCCGTACCCCCGCCGCCGCCTGACCGACGACGACGGGGTGACGCCACACCGTCGTCGGCTCCGGCTGCGCCCCCGGGACTGGCGGATGGGCGCGAAGCTCGCTGCGGTTCTGATCGTCCCATCGGTGGCGTTCCTGGTGGTCGCCTCGGTACAGACCGGCTCACTGGTCGGCCAGGCGACGGCACTCAACGAGTTCGCCCGGCAGGTGCAGATCGGCGAGCAGGTCACCGCCCTGGTACACGAGCTGCAGCAGGAACGCGACCGGTCCGCCGGCGAACTCGCGGTCCGGCAGGCCGGCGTCGGGTTCGACCCGGAGCGCAGCGTCGAGGTGCTGCAGCCGCACTACGACGCGGTCGACCGCCGGATCGCCGACTTCCTGGCCGCCGCCGGTCCGCAGTCCGGCGGGGACGCGGCCTGGCAGACCGCCTACAGCCGGGTGCTCGAATCACTGGACCAGCTGCCACCGCTGCGTGAGTCCATCTCCGGCGGCGCGGTCGGAGCCGACACTGTCTTCGGCAACTACACCCGGGCCATCGACGCTCTGCTGGAGCTACTCGCTGAACCGTCGCCGGGTCAGGACCGACCGGAGCTGACCCAGGCGGTGCTGCGCAGCGTCCAGCTGGCCCGGGTCAAGGAACTCGGCTCCCGGATCCGGGCACAGCTGTACGCCGCCGCCCGGGCCGGCCGGTACGGCCCCGAGGACCAGGTCAGCCTGACCGACCTACGGGCGCAGCAACTGACCGCGCTCGCCGAGTTTCGGGTGACCGCGACCGGCAACCAGATCGCCCGGTACAGCCAGGCCGCCGCCGACCCCCGGTTCGTCGCCGCGGTGGAACTGGAGGAAACCACCATCGTCGGTGGCGCCGCCAGCCCGGCGGTGCTGGAACCGGACGCCTGGTGGGCCGCCAGCCAGGACCGGCACCAGCTGCTGCGCCAGGTCGAGTCGAGCGTGCTGGGCAGCGCGGTGAGCCTCGCCGACGCCCGCAGCGACCAGCAGCTGCAACGGACCGTGCTGGTCGCCGGGGCGGTGCTCGGCGTGCTGTTCATCGCGTTGTTCACCTCGGTGGCGATCGGGCGGTCGATCGCCCGATCGCTGCGTGTCCTGCGGAGTCAGGCGTTGCAGGTCGCCCAGCTCGACCTGCCGGACACCCTGCAACGGCTCCGTTCGGTGGAGTCCGGGGTCCCGCAGATCGAGATTCCGCCGGCGGCGGTACGCACCCGCGACGAGGTCGGTGAGGTCGCCGAGGCGTTCGTCGCGGTGCACCGTAGCGCGGTGACCGTCGCGGTGGAGCAGGCGGTGATGCGCCGCAACGTCAATGCGATGTTCGTCAACCTGGCCCGCCGCAGCCAGGTGCTGGTCGAACGGCAACTGGAGCTGCTTGACGAGCTGGAACGCGACGAGGGTGACCCGGACCAGCTGGATAACCTGTTCAAGCTCGACCACCTGGCCGCCCGGATGCGCCGCAACGACGAGAGCCTGCTGGTGCTGGCCGGCACCGAGGCGAGCCGCCGGTGGAGCCGCCCGGTGGCGCTGTCGGCGGTGACCCTGGCCGCCGCCGCTGAGATCGAGCAGTACCCGCGGATCCGCCACGACGTCGAGGACAAGCTGCAGATCGTCGGACACGCCGTCGGCGACCTGGTGCATCTGCTCGCCGAGTTGCTGGAGAACGCCACCGCCTTCTCTCCGCCGTACACCAACGTGCACGTCACCGGACACGAGTACGCGCCCCAGTCGGTTCTCATCGAGATCACCGACGAGGGGATGGGGATGTCCGCCGAGGCGATCGAGCAGGCCAACGTGACCCTGGCCGAACCGCCCGCCGCCGACGTCGCCGCCTCCGAGCGGATGGGGCTGTTCGTCGTCAGCCACCTGGCCGCCCGGCTCGGGGTTCGGGTGCAGTTGCGGCCGGCCGAACGTGGGCTGGTGGCCAACGTGTGGCTGCCCGGCACGGTGCTGGCCGCCCCGGACGAAAATCCGCCGTACGTCGCGTCGGCCGGCCGTAGTCCCACCGACTACCCGACCAGGGAGATGCGTGCCGTCGGAGCGGCGGTGCGGGCCAGCGCCGGTGACCCGGTGGCCGGCCAGCCACCGGCCGCACCGGCTGGTCGTGGGCCGGCGTTCGCCCCGCCGGCCGCTCGTCCGTCGATCCCGGCGGACGAACCGGTTCCGGTCGTGCCGGCGCAACCAGCTGTGATCGAGCAGCCGCGGGCGGTACCGACGCTGCGTCCGATGACCGCGCTGCCGGCCGGACCGGCCGCCGGTGACCGGGCCGTGGCGGTCCGGCGCGGCGGCCGTCGACCCACCCCGGCGCGGGCCGAGGACATCCTCGCCTCGGCCGGTGGCGCATCGGCCGGCGGCGCTGCGGCCGGTGGCGGCAGCGTCTGGTGGGAACGGCAGCGTGGACCGGTCGCTCCGCTGCCACCGACACCAGCGCCGCCGGTGGTTCCGGTGACCGCCGGGACCAGCAGCAAGGGACTACCGGTACGGGTGCCGATGGCGTCGTTGCCCGTTTCCGCCGAATCTCCCGCAGCTCCCGTTCCGGCGCCGGTCGACGAGCCGGATCCGGATGCGGTCAGCAGCGTGCTGTCCCGCTTCTACGGCGGTGTGCGGCGGGCTGAGTCCGAGGACACCAGCGAAATGACCCTGGCGCCGGCCGGCCGCCGTGGTGAGGAGGAGCAAGAGTGAAGACCTTGAGCAAGGAGGCCCGCGACCTCAGCTGGTTGGTGAGCGCGTTCGCGGAGCGCGTGCCGGGTGTCGCGCATGCCATCGTGGTGTCGTCGGACGGTCTGCTGGTCGCGGTCTCGGATCATCTGCCCCGGGACCACGCCGACAAGCTGTCGGCGGTGACCTCCGGGCTGATGAGCATCACCAGCGGCGCGGCCCAGATGTTCGACAATGACGTGGTGAAGCAGACCGTGGTCGAGATGGGCCGCGGCTACTTCTTGATCATGAACATCCGGGACGGTTCGATCCTCGCCACGCTTGCAGCAAGCGACGCGGACATCGGTGTCGTCGGCTATGAGATGGCGCGGTTGGCCAAGCAGGCCGGTGAGATGCTGACTCCGGCGTTGCGGGCCGAACTGCAGCAGGCGCTGCCGCGCTGAACTCAGTCGGCGACGTCCACCATGAGCGTGGTGAGCATGAGGTCGAGCTGGATGGAAATGATGGCGTCCACTGTGCCCTCCCGTCGGTGTCCGGCGAGTCTCGACCTCAGCTCACCGGCCCGGTGTCGTAGCTGCTCAGGCGTGGCACCTTCCGCCACCGAGACGCGCAACTGGTCGGCCGCGTCGCGTAGGTCAGCTGCGGCATCCGCCCGGATCCGCCCGTCGGTGGAGCCGTCGGCCACGAGCAGATCGAACTGCTCCACCACCCGCGCCGCCGTGGCCAGCAGCTCCGGCGGCGTGTCGTCCGACCCGGTCGGTGGCCCGGTCGCCCCGGTCGCCGGCGCGGTCGCAACCGGTGAGGGCGCTGCCGCGTGTTCGGCGGCCGGCAGAGGTGCGCCGAGTACCGCGGCCGCCACGACCGCGAAGGCCAGCAGCGCCGCCGCGCCGGCCCCGGCAAGACCGACCGCCGTCGGGGACAACCGGGCCCGGTCGGTGGACGGTCGCGCGCCGGCCGGGTCCGCCGTGCCCGCTGGGACGGCCGGCCGCGCCACCATCGCGGCCCGCCGCGGTGCCGGCCGGTCCGGCTGGGTCACCAACGCGGCCCGCCGCAGCACCGGCCCGGCCGGCCGGGCCGTCGGCAGCCGGTCCACCAAGGTCCGGCCGCCGGGCGAGGCGCCGACCGGGCGCGGGCCGGGCAACGGGAACTCGACCATCACGCCGAGCACCGTGTGCAGGGCGTCGGCGACCTCACCGGCGGCCGGCCGCTGGGCCGGATCCCGGCTCAGGCAGGCGAGGCAGAGGTCGGCGGCCGGGGCGGGCAGTCCGTTGGCGCGGGGCCGCGCCGGCGGGTCCGGCCGTTGCAGTCGGACGGCCGCCTCCCGCCAACTGCCGGCGGGCACGGGTGGTGCCCCGGTCAGCATCTCGTAGTAGAGCGCGCCGAGGGCGTAGACGTCGGCCGCCGGATGGGCCGGCCAGTGGTGCAGCCGTTCCGGTGCGGCGTACGCCGGGGTGCCGAGCAACCAGCCGGCGTCGGGCGCGGGTCGGCCGTCGGCCACCGCGGCGATGCCGAAGTCCAGGATCTTGGCTCCACTGGCGGTGAGCATGATGTTGCCCGGCTTGATGTCCCGATGCACCACCCCGATCCGGTGGGCGGCGGCCAGGCCGCTGGCCACCTGTGCGGTCAACCAGACCGCAGCCTGCCAGGGCAGCGGCCCGCCGGCCAGTCGGGCGGCGAGATTCTCCCCGTCGACCAGTTCGAGGACCAGAAACGGCACCACGTCGGTTTCGGTGATCGCCGCCTCGCCGTAGTCGTACACCTGGGTGACGTGCGGATGCGTGATCCGGGCTGCGGCCTGGGCCTCCTTCCGACAGGCGGCCCGTACCGCTGGCGCGATCGGCGGCGTGAGCGCCTTCACCGCGACCGGTCGGCCGAGCAGTTCGTCGCTGGCCCGCCACACCTCGGACATCCCACCCAGCCCGATCCGGTCGACCAATACGTATCTCCGGTCGAGACGCAACCCAGGACCGAACACCATGGTCACAGTCTGTCCTGGTGCGTGTGTGGTTTGGTGCGGTTTTCTGGTTACCGACGGTGAGTTCCACCGGAGGATGTAATCCCGGCCGTCTCTCGCCCGGCCGGCCATGGGGCATCGTCTCTGTCAGATGGCGTTCTCCGCGATCACCCGTCGGTACCAGTGTGCGCTCCGCTTGAAGATCCGCCGCTGCGTCGGGTAGTCAACGTAGATCAGCCCCCAGCGCTGCTGGTACCCCTCGGCCCATTCGAAGTTGTCCAGCAACGACCAGACGTGGTAGCTCTCCACGTTGACGCCGGTGCTGATCGCCCGATGCACGGCGGCGAGGTGATCCCGGAGGAAGGCAACCCGGCCAGGGTCGTCCACCGAACCGTCCGCCGCCAACCGGTCCGGGGTGGGCAGGCCGTTCTCAGTGATCGTGATCGGCACGGTGCCGTACTCCCGGTGCACCCGGGTGAGAACGTCGAACATGCCGTCCGGGTAGATCTGCTGCCAGTCCGCCTCCGAGGTCGGCCAGCGTCGGACCGTGCTGCCGTCTGCGGCGACGTAGAACGGGGTGTAGTACTGGACGGCCAGCAGGTCGATCGGCTCGGCGATGACATCGAGGTCACCGTCGTGGATCCCACCGGCCAGCCGGCTGGCCGGGCCGAGATCGGCAAGGACGTCCGCCGGGTAGCTGGCGAGGAAGATCGGGTCCAGGTACAGCCGGTTCTCGTAGCCGTCGTACAGGCGGGCCGCGGCGGCGGCGGCCGGGCTGCCGTCGGCGGGGTAGCAGGGATGCAGGTTGAGCGCCGGGCCGATCCGGCACGCGGCCCGCTCGGCGCGCAGCGCCTGTACGGCCAGGCCGTGCGCGAGTTGGAGGTGGTGGGCCACCAGGTACGCCGCGTCCGCGTCCGGTCGGCCCGGTGCGTGATGCCCGCTGAGGTAGCCGTTCTGTACCACGGTCTTGGGTTCGTTGATCGTCAGCCAGATCGGGACCTCGCTACCGAGGGCGTGGAACAGGATCTGGGCGTACTCGGCGAAGCGGTACGCGACGTCGCGCTGTTCCCAACCGCCGAGGTCCTGCAGCGCCTGTGGCAGGTCCCAGTGGAACAGGGTGGCCATCGGCTCGATGCCCCGCTCGACCAGCCCGGCGACCAGCCGGCGGTAGAAGTCCAGCCCGCGCCGGTTGGGCTGCCCGGTGCCGTCGGGCTGGATCCGTGGCCAGGAGATGGAGAACCGGTAGCTGTGCAGCCCGAGCTTACGCATCAGGTCGAGGTCGTGGCCGTACCGATGGTAGTGGTCGGCCGCGACGTCGCCGGTGTCGCCGCCGCGGGTCCGACCGGGGGTGTGGCTGAAGGTGTCCCACACCGATTCGCCCCGGCCGTCCTCTTTGGCGGCGCCTTCGATCTGGTAGGCGGAGGTCGCCGCGCCCCAGCGGAAGTTGTTGGGAAAGTGCAGACCGATCGGACGTTCGGGATCGGTGCGGTGGCGGATGGCCGGGTCGGCTCCGGTCGCGCCGCCCGGGTCGGCGATGGCTTGGCCGGGTTCGGCACCGGTGGTGCGTCCGGTGCCGGTGGCGCGGCCTGGATCGCCGCTCGGATCGCCGCTCGCGGCGCGGACGGCGGAACGCTCGGCCCGGCGGTGCAGGTGCCGGCGGGACAGTACGGCCATCGGGCTCTCCTGACAGTGGTGTCCGATCCACTGCGGTGCGGCACGGGCGCGCGGATGCGCCGGTCAGGTGGCGCGGATGGGGGATCGGCGGTGGTGGAACCGGGTCGCGTCGGCCGGACGGCCGGACGGGGTGCCGGGTCGACCGATTTCCTGCCGGATGCGGGGAAGTAGTGTGGGGACGGGGAGGGCAACCCCCGTCCCCACCATCAGTTGCTCTCACGCACGAGCGGTTTGGCGTCCAGGTCGTGCGTGACGCGCGGGAGCCGGGCCACGCGAGTGGCTCTGGATCCACCTCCTCTCCCGGGTGGTGTCTGCAGCTGCCGGCGGAGTCCGGGCTGGCCCGCCGTCAGCTGTACGACCGGTAGTGGTGTGCTCCACCGGGGCGGCGGAGCACCGCAGGTACGGTGTACTCTCACGTGTTGCCACATCCATCGATGGAAGCGCTCCCATCGACGTTGGTTCTGGACTGTAGTCTCCGTCACGGGTTTGTGAAAGACCCAAAACGAGATCGAAACATGTTGGTGGCGTGAGTGAGTTCGTCCGTGCTCGACCTTCCCCGGTGAATCGCCTGCTCAGCGTGGGTTCGTCTCGGGTCCGTGGTGGGTCGTCGAAGGTTGCCACTTGCTGCGGGAGCGCTCCCATGTAACACTGTCGACCATCGCAGGTGGGAGCCAGCAGACCACGCGACAGCGGCAGCCGAGGGCATCCGACTCCGTGTCGGTACGGCGCCACGCAGTGAACCGGAGCCGCCGGTCCGGCGCCCTCCGTCGTATGCAGACCCCGGTCCGGGACGGGTCGCACCCATCCGGCGCCTGGCGTCCGACGCGCTGCTCCACGACATCGCCCACCGCGCCCAAGGCGCCAAGCCGAGGTGTACCTCACTGCCTCGGCCTGGTTCGCGAGGAGAACCCCGCACATGAGATTGACCGCGACGAGACGGCGGCTGGCAATGTTCGCCGCTGGCGTGATGGTCGTCGGAGGTGTCGCCGCCGTCCCCGGCGTCGCCAACGCGGCCACCGCCTGCGACGTCGTCTATTCGACCAATGACTGGAACAACGGCTTCACCGCCAACGTGACCATCGAGAACCTCGGTGATCCGCTCACCGGGTGGACCCTGCGCTTCACGTTCCCGGACGGCCAGCGGGTCACCCAGGGCTGGTCGGCCAACTGGACCCAGTCCGGCAACGTGGTGACCGCGACCAACGCCGCCTGGAACGGCAACCTGGCCACCGGTCAGTCCACCAACATCGGCTTCAACGGCTCGCACACCGGCTCGAACCCCCGGCCTACCTCGTTCTCCATCAACGGTGTGACCTGCAACGGCGCGGCGGAGAACCAGCCGCCCACGGTTGGTCTGACGGTGCCGTCGGGGCCGTTCATCGCCCCGGCCGACGTCCCGCTGACCGCGACCGCCAGCGACCCCGACGGCACCGTCGACCGGGTCGAGTTCTACCGCAACGGGTTGCTGGTCAACACCGACACGACCAGCCCTTACCAGTACGTCATGGAGGACCTGCCGGCAGGCAGCTACACCGTGCAGGCCCGGGCGTACGACAACGCCGGCGCCAGCGCCACCGCCGAACGGTCGTTCACCGTCGGCCAGGCAAACCCCGGTCCGGAATTGATCGCCACGCCGTCGTCGGTGAGCGTCGAAGAAGGCGGCAGCAACACCTTCAACCTGCGGTTGAGCTCCGCCCCGACCAGCAACGTGCCGGTCAGCCTGGCGATCTCCGGAGACAACAGCATCACCCGGTCGCCGTCGTCGGTCACCCTGACGCCGAGCAACTGGAACACCGGTGCGACGGTCACCGTGTCGGCCGCCGAGGACAGTGACACGGTCAGCGGTACGGCCACGATCACCGCCACGGCGAGTGGTCTGGCGCCACTGGCCATCGTGGTCACCGAGATGGACAACGACTCGGTCGGCGGTGACAACGAGTACATCGAACGCTTCCTGGAGCAGTACGGCAAAATCAAGAACTCGGGGTACTTCAGCCCCGAGGGCGTGCCCTACCACTCCATCGAGACGCTGATCGTCGAGGCCCCGGACCACGGTCACGAGACCACCTCGGAGGCGTTCAGCTTCTGGATCTGGCTGGAGGCCAACTACGGCCGGGTGACCGAGAACTGGGCACCGTTCAACAACTCGTGGACCGTGATGGAGCAGTACATCATCCCGGGCACCGCCGATCAGCCGACCGCGGGTGTGGCCGGCGAGCCGCAGTACGCCGCCGAGTACCTGCAGCCCAACCAGTACCCGTCGCGGCTGGACCAGAACGTCCCGGTCGGTACCGACCCGCTGCGCAACGAGCTGCAGTCGGCGTACGGCACCGGCGAGATCTACGGCATGCACTGGCTGCTCGACGTGGACAACGTCTACGGCTACGGCCACTGCGGTGACGGCACCACCCGTCCCGCGTACATCAACACCTTCCAGCGGGGTCCGCAGGAGTCGGTCTGGGAGACCGTCCCGCAGCCGTCCTGCGACACCAAGGCGCACGGCGGCCCGAACGGCTACCTGGACCTGTTCGTGGCCGAGGACAACGCGCCGGCGTCGCAGTGGAAGTACACCAACGCGCCGGACGCCGACGCCCGCGCCATCCAGGCGGCCTACTGGGCGCTGGTCTGGGCTGAGGAGCAGGGCAACGAGGACGAGATCGCGCAGACCATCGCCAAGGCCGCCCGGATGGGTGACTACCTGCGCTACGCGATGTTCGACAAGTACTTCAAGCGGATCGGCAACTGTGTCGGCGCGTCCAGCTGCCCGGCCGGTACCGGCAAGGACTCGGCGCACTACCTGATGTCCTGGTACTACGCCTGGGGTGGCGCGACCGACACCTCGGCGGCCTGGTCGTGGCGGATCGGCTCCAGCCACAACCACTTCGGCTACCAGAACCCGTTCGCGGCCTGGGCGCTGACCAACGTGCCCGAGCTGCGGCCGCGCGGTGCCACCGCAGTGCAGGACTGGACCGAGAGCTTCGACCGGCAGATGGAGTTCTACCAGTGGCTGCAGTCCGCTGAAGGCGCCATCGCCGGCGGTGCGACCAACAGCTGGAACGGCTCCTACGCCCAGCCGCCGTCGGGAACCCCGACCTTCTACGGCATGTACTACACGGAGCACCCGGTCTACCACGACCCGGGCAGCAACGAGTGGTTCGGCATGCAGGTCTGGTCGCTGCAGCGGGTGGCCGAGGTCTACTACGTGACGGGTGACGCCCGAGCCAAGCAGATCCTCGACAAGTGGGTGCCGTGGGCCATCTCGCACACCGAGATCGGCACCGGCGGGGACTTCTCGATCCCGTCGACCATGGAGTGGACCGGTGCGCCGGACACCTGGAACCCGAGCAACCCCGGTGCCAACAACAACCTGCACGTCGAGGTCGTCGGCACCGGCCAGGACGTCGGCGTGGCCTCGGCCTACGCCCGGACCCTGATGTGGTACGCGGCCGCCTCCGGTGACACCGAGGCCCGTGACACCGCCAAGGGCCTGCTGGACGCGTTGTACGCCAACGCTGACGCGCAGGGCTCCTCCACGGTGGAGACGCGGGGCGACTACCGTCGCTTCGACGACGTCTACGACGCCTCGACCGGGCAGGGTCTGTACATCCCGAACGGCTGGTCGGGCACCATGCCCAACGGCGACGTGATCGAGCCGGGCGCGAGCTTCCTGGACATCCGGTCGTTCTACCTGGACGACCCGGACTGGCCGAAGGTCGAGGCGTACCTCAACGGTGGGCCGGAGCCGGAGTTCCGCTACCACCGGTTCTGGGCACAGGCTGACCTGGCGATGGCCTACGCCGACTTCGGTCACCTGTTCCCGGACAACTGAGACCGGTGTCCGGGTGGGCGGCCGGCCCCGCCCACCCGGACACCTTCACCACGATCCATCACCTGAACCGACACCGACGTACCACCGTCCCACCAAACGGTCCGGCACCGCCTGACGGTGCCGAACCACCGCAGACGGCCTGATACCCACGGTCAGGCCCGCCCGTGGTGGGTCGGCCGGGATTGGCCAACGCAGCGATCCCGGTCGGCCCACCACACCCTTGTGTTCGTCGGCTGACGTCAGCCCCGGAAGCACCGCCAGCTGTACGCGTCCCGACGACTGCCGGCCTCGGCGATGACCGGCTCGCCGTACCGACTGGCGCAGGCCCGGCGGACGTCGAGATCCCGGTCATGATGGGTCCACGGCCGGACGCATTCCCAGTCGGTGCCGTTGCCCGGCCAGTCGCGCGGCCACGCCATCCACTCGCCGCCGTGCTCCTGTTTGCAGTAGCTGTCCAGCATGCCCCGGAGATCGTCGCTGTTGTCCGGGCCGAGCAGCTCCGGCTCGCCGCCGCCGGGCGGGGCGGCGCTGGACGCCGGCGGGTCCTCCGACGGGGGCGGGGGAGGGGCGGGGTCGGACGCGGGCTGTTCGGGGGGCACGGCCGGCGGTTCGGCCTGCCGCACCTCGGGTGACTGCTCGCCGTCGCCGTCGCCGTTGCCGGCGGCCGGCGAGGCGTCGGTGACCTCCGGCGTGACGGTCGCGGCCGGGGCGCTGCCCGCCGTCGCGGTCGGCGAGCCCGTCGAACTCGCCGGGCTCCACAACAGTCCGTTGCCGGAGACGAACGGTGCCGAGCACAGCAGCGCCACCGCGGCGACCGAACCGGCGGCCACCACCCAGCCGTACCGGCGGGCCAGCGCGATGAACCGGTCCGGCTCGTCCGGTGGCGCGGTCCGGGCCGGCCCTGGCGCGGTCGCTGCCGGTCCCGGCAGGGTTTCCGTCGGTCCCGGCCCGGTGCCGGCCGGTCCCGCTGACGGTTGTGCCGATCCCGCTACGGTGCCGGTCGGTCCAACCGGTGGTTGTGCCGGGCCGGCGGGCAGGTCCGCGTCGGCGGCGTCGGCAGCGGGACGGACGGCCGCAGGGCGGACCACCGGCTGCTCGACCGTCGGTTCGTCGAACGCGTCGGCCTGGCGGTTCGCGGCCCGACGGCCCCGGCGAGCCGTGGCGCTCGACGGCTGGACGATCGGCTGCTCGACCGTTGGCTGCTCAATCGCCGGCTGCTCGACCGTTGGCTGCTCGACCGCCGGTGCGTCCGGAACCCTCGGGCCCGGCGGCCGGCCACCGGGCAGCGCGTTCAGCTCGACGGTCGGCTGCGTGAGGGCACTGTCCGCAGCGGAGTCGCTGCGTCTGGTGCCGCGAGCGGAGTCAGCAGGTTTCTCGGCCACGGAAACGCCTGCCTCCTTGTGCGGATGCGGTCGGGACAGCGTGTCACTCTAGTCACATCCGTACCGGCCCGGGTCGTACGGGAGGCCGATTCGTCACCGCAGGTCGGCCGGTACCGGATGGCGTATCCCCGGGTGCCCGGCCGGAAGCGACCGGCGGAGCACCCACCAGCTCACCGCCAGGCAGGCGGCGACCAGCGGCCAGGTCAGCGCGACCCGTAAGGCGGCCAGCGCCATCACCTGGTCGGCGAGATAGAGCGGGACGAAGACGGCCACCCGGGTCACGTACTGCCCCACCCAGACCCAGCTGGCCCGGCCGTACGCGCGCAGCAGCGCCGGATCCCGGCGCCATCGGGTGCGTTGGCCCAGCACCGCGCCCACCACCACGCCGAGCAGCGGCCACCGGACGACGATGCTGAGCACCCAGGCCAGTGCGCTCGCCGCGTTGGACAGCAGCTGCAGCAGGAAGTAATCGGACGCCCGACCGGTACGCAGCGCGATCGCCGCGGCGACGCAGACGGCGATCAGCCCGATCAGCACCGACCGGGGCCGATCGCGACGCCACAGGCGTACCCCTGCGATCACCACACCGACCGCGACCGCGCAGCACACGCCGACCCAGATCGACTCCCCGCCGGCCACCCATCCGACGCCGTACGCCACCGCCGGCAGCGTGGCGTCGATGGCGCCTCGTCGCCCGCCGAGCAGCTGCGCGAGTGACTCCGTCTGGGTGTCGCCCGATGTCCCGGTCACCGTCCGCCTCCCGCCGCCGTCCTTAGGTAAGGCTAACCGCTCCCTGTGGTGTCGGCGGTGGCGGCTGTCCGCCGGCGACCGTCCCAGCGCAGCGGACCGGGGTGCAGCGACCAGACCAGCCGCTGCCACCACGTCCGCCGGGCACGTAGCGCCGCCACCCAGACGGTGGCGTAACCACCGGCGCGCCGGGCCTGCTCGTCGTCGGTCTGCCCCGGTGCGAAGCTGGCGAGGTTGACCAGCTCGGCCAGTGGGTCGAGCCGGGGCAGCGCCGCACCGTCCGGCAGCGCCCGACCGTGTCCGGCCACCTCGCTGGCGGACATGTGCACCCCGGCCGGGTGACCGGCCAGCCGGAGCGCGTCGACCACCTCGAGCCAGGCCCCGCAGATCCGGTGCGCGGGCGGGCCGCTGTCGAGTCGCCGGTCGCGTAGCCGGCGACGCAGCAGCAGGACGACGCCGGCCCATCCGGCCGCGCCGGCCCCGGCCACCGTTGCCGCGACGACGCCGAGCAGCCTGCCGGACGGCCGACCGCCCGGCGGTGCGGAGGCCGCCGAGGGCGGTGTCGACGGCGGCGGGTCGACCGTCGGTAGCACGGACGGCTCCACCGACTGCGTCGGCTCGTCCGGTGCCGGCCGGAACTCCTCCTCGATCGGGCGCGGCGTGCTGTCCGGTCGGGGCAGCGGATCGAACGGCACCCAACCGACACCGGAGAAGAACACCTCCGGCCAGGCCACCGCGTGCCTGCCGTGCACCGTCACGTCACCGGACGGCACCACGAACCCGACGACCACCCGGGTGGGCAGCCCCATCAGCCGGCCGAGCAGCGCGTAGGCGGCGGCGAACTGCTCGGAGGTGCCCCGCTGGCCGCCGGCGTCGCGCGGCCCGAAGAGGAAGAAACCCAGATTCGGGTACGCGTGCCCGCTCGGCGCGTCGGCGACAAGTTGGTAGTGGTCGGCGAGGAACTGCTCGACGGCCAGCGCCCGCTGGTACGGCGCACCGTTGTCCCGGGCGAGCTGCTGGGCGAGCCGACGGATCTCCGCGGGCACCCCGTCGGCCACCCGCAGCGTCCGGGCCACCGACTCCCCGGCCGGCACGTCTGCGGTGGTCAGCGCGTTCAGCGGTGGTCGACGCGGCACCGAGTCGACGGCGTACGTGACGCCGGGAGTGAGACCCTCGGGGTGCAGCAGGGTGCTGCTGGCCCGGTCGTACGCCACCCGGACGCCGTCGACCCGTACCGGGGCGGTGATCGCGGGCAGCAGCCGGCCGGACAGCTCGGCCACGGTGATCTCCTGGCGTACGGCGTCCGTCGACGACGCGTCGGTCCGCGACGCCGCAGCGTCCTCGACCGGCGGCAGCACCCGGCCGGCGTTGCGATAGGTCCCGCCGACCCGCCAGGTGACGCCGTCGTAGTCGTGCAGCACAGCCAGGGTCAACCGCAGCGCACCGTCTCCGGTCGGACGCGGGCCGGCCCCAGCCGCTCGTCGCCCGTCCACCGTCGAGACCGGCGACGCGCCGACCCGCAGGTCGAACAGCGGCTGGTCGGGATTGAGCGCCCAACCGGAGATCCTGATCAGGGGATTCTCGTCGAGAATCTCCACCTGCGGTGGTGCGACGTAGCGGCGTGGGTCGACGTCGGTCGTCGCGATCCGGGCCACCACCCACGGGGCGCTCACCGCCACCAGCAGCAGTACGGCGGCCGCACCGGCCAACGACACCGCCGCCGTCCGCAGCCGTACCGCCGTCAGCGCGCCACCACCACCGCCACCGCTGCCCGGCCCGGCCGGCTGGTCGACCGTTGCCGCCGGCTCGCTCGGCCGGGCAGCGGGCACCGGTGCCGCGGTGACCAGCAGCCCGACCGCCGCCGCCGCGACGAACAGCAGCGCCGGCCACCGGGCCGGCTCGGCGTTCGGCCCGACCACGAACGCCGCCGCGCCGAACAACAGCAGCGGCGGTAGGCAGCCGAGCAGCATACGCCGGGCCCGTACCGCGAGCTCGGTCGCGGTGAAGCCGGCGAGCCAGCTGGCCACGACCGGAACCACCACCGTGTCCGGCACCGCCTCCATCGGGATCATCGCGGTCAGCAGCCGGGGAACCCCGTTCGCGGCGGCATCGGCGAGTAGCCGGGTCACCGGGCCGGTCAGCTCCGCCCGGTCCGCCGTCCACCATCCGGCCGCCAGCAGGTAGCCAGCCATCAGCACGACTGACAGCGGCGCCACCTGCCAGTTCGGTAGCCGCCGGGCGAACGTGCCGACCAGCACCGCCGCCGCGCCGGCGCCGGCGATCAGCCAGCCGGCCGCCGAACCGTCGTAGATCCGGCCGAGCAGGACCGCTGCTGACCCGGTCATCGCGATCAGCGCCGCCGCCACCGCACCGAGACGCGCCAGCCCGGTCGTTTGGTCACCGGTCACCGGTCACCTGCCGCGTCCCAGCCGGCGGCGAAGCCGGCACCATCGGCCGCCTCGACGAACAGCACTCCGGCCAGCCCGGTCGAGGCACCCGCCGCCGGTGGCCCGACCGCCGGCCGGCCGACGGCACCGGTGATCCGGCCAACCAGGATGGACGCGAAGACGCCCCGTAGCCCACCGATGCGGGCGACGGCGTCCGGATCACCGGCGCCGGCCAGATAGACCAGCGTGTCGCCGGGCCGTTGCTGGCGCAGCTGGTCGCAGACCTGTCGGACCGGGTCCCCGCCGGTCAGCCGGTCGGCGCCGGCCAGCGTGACCTCGGCCAGCCGGTCCAGCGGGTGCCGACTCGGCGTGTCGTCCGGCGGCGGCTGGTCGACGACCATCCGCAGCAGCACCGGAAGGTCGGCCCGGGTCGCCGCGTCGACCACCGACGCCGCCGCCTCACAGGCCGACTCGAACGTCGCCGACGCCCCGTCAACCTGGTCGTGGTACGCGACCGTCCGGTTGTCCAGCAGCACCACCATCCGGGGCAGACTGGTGTCGACGTGTTCCCGCACCATCAGCTGGCCGATCCGGGCGCTGGTCCGCCAGTGCACCCGGCGCAGTTCGTCGCCGACGACGTACTCCCGCAACGAGTCGAAGGTGATGCTGCCGTGCGGCACCCGGTCGATCTGGCCGTCCAGGCTCCGGGCGATCCCGGCCGGCACCGCGCGCAGCGGATGCACCTGCGGCCGGACCCACACCCGGACCGGTTCGCCGTCCGCGCGCGCGACGGCGACCAGGCCGAACGGGTCGCGGCGGAGCACCCGCAACGGGCCGACCGGGAGCACGCCCCGGCGATCGGTGGGCACCGGATAGCGCACCGTGGTCGTGGCGCCGGAGCGCAACCGGGCCAGCGGCACCGGAATCCACCGCCGGCCGCACCGCTCCTCGGCGAGGACGCTCGCCACGCCCCACCGCCGCAGGTTGCCGACCTGCAACGTCACGGTGCACACATCGCCCCGGTTCACCCGGTCGGGTTCGACGGTACGGCGTACCGACAGCCGGGGCTGCCACAGCGCGTAGCCGGCCGCGTAGCCGACCACCGTCAGCCCGGCGGTGCCGAGCAGTGCGAGCTCCGGATAGCCGAGCACGGACCCGACGGCGGTGAGCAGCGCGGCGGTGACGCCGAGGCCGAGACAGCGGGCGGTGACGTTCATGGGCCGGCGGCTCAGACCCCGGCCGCTGCCGGCTGGGCTGCCGGCAGCGGCACCGGGACCGACCGGACCACGTCGGCGAGCACCTCGGCCGCCGTGACGCCACGCAGTTGGGCGTCCGCGGTGAGCAGCAGCCGGTGCGCGAAGACCGGCTCCAGCAGGGCCTTCAGATCCTCGGGCAGCACGAACCCCCGGCCGCCGATCAGCGCGTACGCGCAGGCCGCCCGGGTCAGCGCGATCACCCCGCGTGGACTGACCCCCACCCGGATCTGCGGATGTGTCCTGGTCGCGGCCGCCAGCCGCACCGCGTACCCGTACAACGGGTCGGCGATGTGCACCCGCTGCGCCAGCTGGATGAGCTGGCCGACGGTGGCTGTGTCAGTCACCGGGTCAAGCGCCTCGGGGGACCGCAGGGTCGCCCCGCGCAGCACCTCGATCTCGGTCTGCTCATCGGGGTAGCCGACCGACAACCGGACCAGGAACCGGTCCAGCTGGGCCTCCGGCAACCGGTAGGTGCCGTCCATCTCGACCGGGTTCTGGGTGGCCACTACCAGGAACGGCCGGGGCACCGGATGCCGGACGCCGTCCACGGTGACCGTGCGTTCCTCCATCACCTCCAGCAGCGCCGACTGGGTCTTCGGCGAGGCGCGGTTGATCTCGTCGGCGATGACGATGTTGGCGAACACCGGGCCGGGATGGAACTCGAACCCCTGAGTGGACTGGTTGAAGATGGTCACTCCGGACACGTCGGCGGGCAACAGGTCGGGGGTGAACTGGATTCGACGCCAGTGGCCGTGCACCGTCGCGGCGACGGCCCGTGCCAGCGTGGTCTTGCCCACCCCGGGCACGTCCTCCAGCAGGACGTGGCCCTGCGCGAACAGGGCCGTCAGGGTCAGTCGCACCACCTGCGGTTTGCCCAGCACCACGGTGGAGATCTCCCCGGCCAGTCGGGCGGCGGTCGAGGCGAAGCCGGTCACCTCGTGGGGCGTCAGCGGGGTGGTCGTGGTCACTGCGGCTGGTCTCCTCGCCGGGGTGGATCGGTGGCTGTCCGGGTGGGCGGTGTCAGCAGGTGGGCAGCTGGTTCAGGTCGTCGCCGCCGGCCAGGTTCAACCAGGCCCACGGGATGTAGTTCTTCCCGCTGTACTCCACCCGGATCCACCAGGTGCTGGCCTTGCCGCCGTTGTAGATCCAGGCGTCGACGTGTCCGCCCTGGCGGCGGCACAGCGCGGTGAGTCGGGTGCCGTCGGGCACCCAGCCGACCTGGCGGCTGTTGTCCTGCTCCGGCACGGCGAAGATCTCGTTGCCGTTGCGCCCGGGAACGTCGTCGTCGCAGTAGGTGCGTTGCTCGCCGTCCGGGCCGTTGACGCAGGTGGCGGTGCCGTACAGGTCCGCGGTCGCCCGGCTGTGGGTGGCGGTGCCGGTGCCGGCCACGTTGCTGGCCCGGACGGTGAACCGGTAGGACCGTCCCGGGTAGAGTCCGCCGACCCGGATGCTGTCGCAGCTGCCGGTGACGGGGGCCGCGCCGTCGGCCGCCGCGCTGCAGGCGACGTTCCCGCCGCCGGCATCCACCGAGAAGCTCAGGGTGACCGCGTTGGTGCCGGCGGTGGCACCGGTGACGGTGACCTTCGGCTCGGCGACGGTACGGGCCGTGGTACTCACCGCCGAGCCCTCCCCGGCCTCGTTGACCGCATGCACCGAGACCGTCACGTCGGCCCCGTCGCCCAGCCCGGTCAGGGTGACGGCGGTGCCGTCGGACACCTCGGTGCGCTGGTCGCCGGCGGTCACCACGTATCGGGTGATCGGCCGCCCATTGTCCGGCGCCGGCGACCAGCCGACCCGGAGGGCTCCCCGTTGGTCGGCGACGGTGGTCGCCTCGACCGCCGCCGGCTCGCCCGGGACCGTGAAGGGCACCACCGAGTTGCTCAACGGTGACGCCGTCGAGTTGGCTCCCTGGTCGCTGACCGCGACGACGGTGAACGCGTACTGCGTGCCGTAGTCGAGCGACCCGGGCGCGAGGACCAGCTCGGTGCCGGAGACGTCGCCGACCGGCGCCGTGGCCTCGGCCGAGACCGCGGTGACCGTGTAGCCGCCGATGACGTTGCCCTGGCCGTCGGCGGCCGGCCAGCTCACCGCGACCGAGCCGTCCGCGCGGGCCTGCGCGGTGACGTCCGCCGGGGCGTCGGGCACCTCGGCGGTGGGGACGACCGGGTTGGACTCCCGCTCAGGACCCGCGCCCTCGGCGTTGACCGCGTGGACCGAGAACCGGTACGTCTCGCCGTTGACCAGCTCGGTGACCTCGAACGACCGTTGGTTGGCCCCGACCTCGAAGCTGCGGCCGTCGCCGGTGACCACGTACCGCTGGATGCTCGCGCCGTTGTCCGCGGCCGCCTGCCAGCTGACCCGCACGGTGGTGTCGCCGGCCGCCGCGCTGACCGCGTGTGGCGCACCCGGCCGGCCGACCGTCGGCTCCGGTGGTGGTGGCGGTGGTGGTGGCGCCGGCGGTGGGTCACCGCCGAGGATGTCGTTGGCGTACTTGTCCACCTGCCGTACCTCGTGGGCGTCGGTGACGACCCGGGCGGTGGCCGCGTCGGGCGCGTTGATGAACAGGTGGTTCTCCCGGACCTCCAGGTCGAGCGGGCCGCTGGTTTCGGTGACGTCGATCGATGGGAGCAGCGCTCCCGCTCCGTCGAACGCGAAGATCTCCCGGCTGCGTTCGTCGGCGCAGTAGACCCGGCCCGCCCAGCTGACGGCGGGACGTAGCGCGGATCCGCTGCCTGGCACCGACAACTGCCGGACCTCGTCGTCGTCGACCAGGACGATGCGTCGCCGCTCGGGAACGGTGACCGCGACCAGGCTGCCGGTCGTACGGGCCGGCAGGACACCCGGACCGTCCAGGTCGAGCGGCACCTCGCGGCGGTCCCCGCCGCGCAGCAGGGTCAGCGCGCCGGCTGTCCGGTTGAGCACCGCGACGCCGTCGTCGAGTGCGGAGATGGTCAACTCGTTGCTGGGCGGGGCGACCGCCACGGTCCGGACTCGGGCCGGCCCGGTGGTGGCGTCGGCGGCGTCCGCTTCCGGCTCGGTAGCGGCCGGCTGGGGGACCGACGAGTCGAAGACGGCCTCCGCCGCGCCCTGCGCCGGGTCGCTCGGCAGCGGCGCGGCGGTGATCGCCGAGACGGTACCCTCGCTCGGCACTGCGATCCACAGCCGACCGGCGCCGTCGAAGTGTCCACCGGCGATCCCTGGCGGGTAGCGCACCGGGTCGCCGACGGGCTGCAGCGACCTGGGGTCGATCTGACGAACCACGCCCTGGACGGCGTCGATGACGAAGGCCGCGTCGCCTTGCATCGCCACGCTCACCCCGAGCCCGGTCGTGCTCTGGACTGTCGCGCCGACCTGCAACGTGGCGAGATCGAGCGAGCTCACCTTGCCGGTGGCCAGCTCGCGCAGGATCAGGAACTGGTCCGTCTGCACCACCTGAGTCTGGCGGCCCTGGGCGTCGGCGACCTCGACCCGGGTGTCGACCCGCCCGGTGAGCCCGTTGACCCTGGCCAGCTCGCTTCGGGCGGAGCTCCACAACCACGAACTCGCGTCGTAGCCGGCCGCCGCGTGGTCGGCCGCGCCGAGCCCGAGCACGGTGAGCCCCATGCCGACGACGAGCGCGGTGACCGTGCCGACAGTCACCAGCGTGCCGCGGCCGCGTCGTCGCCGGCCGTCGGGTCCGGCGCTCTGCCGTGTGCCGCCGTCGTGTGTGCCGCCGTCGGCTGTGTTGCCGTCGCCCGTGGTGACCACAGTAGGTCGCCTTCCGCCCGTCGGTCGTCTGGTGTCCGTCGTCCGTATCGTCGATCGTCGCCGGCCGGGGATCGCCCCGACACCCGGCCGGAGGCCATCCTATGGGGCCGTCACGCTCCCGGGAAACTGCTCTGGCAGCCCCTGTGGACAACGTCGGACGGGATTACCGAGGAACTGCTCGAGAATTCATGTTTCCGCTGATCAACACCGAGTTTGTCGACTAGTCCGGATCGGCTGTCCGACGGTCGGTGCAGACCTGGTCCGAGGGGACGTACTCGTCGGCGGAGTAGACGGCGAGCACCGCGAAACAGTAGTCGAGTTCGGGATTCAACCCGTTCACGGTGAATACGGTCTGGCCGGGATTGACTGTGGCGAGTGCGCCGAGTTGTTGTCCGCTACGGCCACTTGCGACGATGAACGGCACCGTTCCCGCGGTCGGGTCGGACCAGGCCAGCGTCACGGCCGTGATGTCGTCGGTCAGCCGCAGGGCGGTCGGCGGGTCGCCGCCCGCAGTGGGGTCGGACCCTGGACGCCCCGGTCCGGTCGGTGTGGTGGCTCGTCCGTCGAGCAGGACGGTGACGCCCACGATGACCACGACCACGGCGGCGATGACCGCTGCGGCCGCGGCGCCGACCGCGACGACGACCGGTAGGGACCGCGACGGTGCCGCAACGCCCGCGGCCGGTCCGGTCACGGCGATGGACAACGGCGGCGGCCGATCGGCGGCGGTCGTTACCTCCCGGCCGGAAACCGGGGGTGCCGGTACCGGTGGTGTCGGCTGGGTGGGCGGTGTCGGCTGAGTGGGCGGTGTCGGCCGGGTCGGCAGGTCTGGCTCGCGCTGCGCAGCGGTGGGCGCCGGATCGACCGGGGCGACCGATGCGCCGGCCAGGTACTCCCGGGCCGCCCGGATCTGCCAGTGGTCATCGCCGAGCTGGGCCGGGCCGGCGGCGGCGACCCGGGCGAAGTTACGGCGGGCCTCATGCCGGTTGCCCAGTTCTTCGGCGAGCGTGCCGAGCTCGTACGCGATGGCCAGCATGACCGGCTCCCGGTCACCCAACCGTAGTTCGCCTGCGGCCAGCGACTCCTCCAACAACCGCCGGGCGGCTGTTGGGTCGCCGGCCTCACGCCGGAGGCGGGCCAGCAGGTGCGCGGTCCACAGGACCTCTGGTTCGTCCGTGCCGAAGGCGTCGCGGGCCGAATCCAGCGCCCGCAGCAGGTATTCGCACGCGCCGGCGAGGTCGCCGCCAGCACGCATGGCGGCCGCGTTGTCGCGGACACCGACGAGGAGGGAAGGCTGGGCCACCTCGTCATGCTGCCGGGTGCCGTCGATCCACCCGGTCCCGGGGTACCCGAGCGGCACGTCGGGGAGTTCGGATCCAAGCGTACGGATCCGCTGCCTGTCCGTCCGATGTGACCTGAGTCACCAGATTGTTTCCGGCGGAACTGGCATTGTTGCCGGTTGTCGTCGGAAGCCGGTCAGCTGACCTGGTTTTGCCCGCACCGGGTTGGCGTTATTGGTCGACAGAGTTCACACGGTCGTAACTGGTTGCCGCTAAGTTTCTCCGCAGAGTGACATCGATTGATGCAGAATATTCGCTCTGAGCTGCCGCAACGGTGGATCCTCCGGCGGTCAGCATCGAATCCGGGACCACTGCTCACGAAGCGGGAGTCTGATGAGTACTGCAGTCGACATGCGTGACCTGGTGATCGCCTACACCCCCTGCGGTGAGATCGAGCCGAGCCCACGCATCGCCAGCGCGGTCCGCCGGGGCGGCGGCACCGGCGTGCTCGACCTGGCCGGAAGCCGGCCGCAGGTCCTGCGCGCCGTGGAGCAGTTGGCCGCCTGGTCGGACGGGCCGATCGCGGTCCGCGTCCCGGCGAGCTGTCCGGCCTCGGTGGACGACCTCGAACGGCTCGCGCCCGGCCGGGTGGAGCTGGTGGTCGTCACCGGCGAGCTGCCGTGGAACCTGTCCGAACTGGTGACCCGCTACCGCGTACTCGCCGAGGTGACCAGCCTCGCCGCGGCCCGGACCGCAGCGGCGGCGGGTGTGCACGGGCTGATCGCCCGCGGCATGGAGTCCGGTGGCGAGGTCGGCGAGCTGAGCACCTTCGTCCTCGTCCAGCAACTCACCGCCGCCGACCTGGGCGTGCCGGTCTGGGCGCTGGGCGGGATCGGGCCATACACGGCCGCCGCCTGCGTGCTGGGCGGGGCCGCCGGTGTGGTGCTGGACAACCAGCTAGCCCTGATGCCCGAGTCGGACCTGCCGGCCGACGTACTGACCGCGATCCGGCGGATGGACGGCTCGGAGAGCGTCCTGGTCGACGGATACCGGGGGATCCCACGGGCTCCGCGCCGGCCGGGCGCGGCCGGTGTCCCGGCCCGCGCCGACCTGCTGCCGGTCGGCCAGGACGGCTGGCTGGCCGCCGAGTTCGCCGGCCGCTGGTCCGACGCCGCAGCCGCGGTCCGTGGCATCCGCGAGTCGATCGTCGACGCGGCGACCGACGCCGCTGCGGCCGAGGTACTGCGCCCCGGCGGTCCGTTGGCCCAGGACCTCGGCCTGCGGGTGCCGGTCGCGCAGGGCCCGATGACCCGGGTCAGCGACGAGGCCGGCTTCGCCGCAGCAGTCGCCGCCGACGGGGCGCTGCCGTTCATCGCGCTGGCACTGGCCACCGCCGAACGCACCGAGGAGATGCTCACCGACACCGCCGCCCGCATCGGCGGACGTCCCTGGGGCGTCGGTGTGCTCGGCTTCGCGCCCGAGGAGATCCGCGCCGCCCAGCTCGACGTGATCCGGCGGATCCGGCCGGACTTCGCCATCATCGCCGGGGGCCGCCCACCACAGGCCAAGGAACTGGAACGGGAAGGGATCCGGACCTTCCTGCACGTGCCGTCACCGGGGCTGCTGCGCCAGTTCCTGCGCTCCGGTGCCCGCCGGTTCATCTTCGAAGGCGCCGAGTGCGGCGGCCACATCGGCCCCCGGGCCAGTTTTCCGCTGTGGGAGGCGCAGCTCGCCGTACTCGCCGAGCACCTCGCCGGTGCGACACCGGAAGAGGCGGCCGAGATCCAGATCTTCTTCGCCGGCGGCATCCACGATGACCGGTCGGCGGCCATGATCGCCGCGATGGCCGCCCCGCTGACCCGGCGAGGCGTCCGGGTAGGGGTGCTGATGGGCACCGCCTACCTGTTCACCGCGGAGGCCGTCGCGCACGGCGCGATCCAACCAACCTTCGCCCGGATGGCCCGGGAAGCGACCCGGACCGCGTTGCTGGAGACCGCACCGGGACACGTGACCCGGTGCCTGCAGAGCGACTTCGTCGACGACTTCCACGCGCTGCGAGCCGAGCTCGAGTCCGTCGGCCTGGAGAACCGCCAGGTGTGGGAGCACCTCGAGCTGCTCAACGTGGGCCGGCTGCGGATCGCCAGCAAGGGTAAGCGGCGCGACGGCGACGCGCTGGTGGACGTCGACGAGGCGGCCCAGCTCAGCGAGGGCATGTTCATGGCCGGCCAGGTCGCGGTGCTGCGGGAGCAGGAGACCACCGTCTCGGCGCTGCACGGTACGGTCACCGACCAGGCGGTCGCCTTCCACGCCGCCCGGTCCCAGCGGCTGCGGGCCGACTGGACCCCGGCCGAGCCGGAGGTGCCGGCGGAGCCGCTGGACATCGCCATCGTCGGCATGGCGTGCATGCTGCCGAACTCGCCGGACCTCGCCGCGTTCTGGCGTACCGTGCTGGACGGCGCCGACGCTGTCACCGAGGTGCCGCCGCACCGGTGGAACCCGGACATCTACTACGCGCCCGAGGTCGGACCCGGTCAGACCGGCCGGTACAGCGTCTCGAAGTGGGGTGGCTTCCTCGCCGAGGTCCCGTTCGACGCCATCGGGTACGGGATTCCGCCGTCCGCCCTGGCCAGCATCGACCCCACCCAGCTACTGGCCTTGGAGGTCTCCCAGCGGGCCCTCGTCGACGCCGGCTACACCCCCGGCAGCGACGGGGTGGACCACTCCCGTACCGGAGTGATCTTCGGAGCCGAGGCCGGCAGCGACATGGGGCACGCGCAGACGCTGCGGACCATGCTGCCGGCCTACCTGCCGGAGGTTCCCGGTGAGCTGGACGAGCAGTTGCCGACCGTCACCGAGGACTCGTTCCCCGGCATCCTGGCCAACGTCATCGCCGGTCGGGTCGCCAACCGGCTCGACCTGGGCGGCCCCAACTACACCGTCGACGCGGCCTGCGCCTCGTCGCTGGCCGCCATGGACGCCGCCTGCAAGGAACTCGCCAGCGGCGGCAGCGACCTGATGATCTGCGGTGGTGCCGACCTGCACAACGGCATCAACGACTACCTCATGTTCACCTCGGCGCACGCGCTGTCCCCGACCGGGCGGTGCCGTTCGTTCGACAGCGCCGGTGACGGGATCGCGCTCGGCGAGGGCGTCGCCGCCGTCGTGCTCAAGCGACTGTCCGACGCGCAGCGCGATGGCGACCGCGTCTACGCGGTGATCAAAGGACTCGGCGGGTCCAGCGACGGACGGGCCCTGGGCCTGACCGCGCCCCGGGCGGCCGGCCAGCGGCGGGCCCTGGACCGCGCGTACCGGCAGGCCGGGGTGTCGCCGGCGCAGGTCGGCCTGATCGAAGCACACGGCACCGGCACGGTGGTCGGCGACCGTACCGAGCTGGAGACGCTGACCACGGTGTTCAGCGAGGCGGGTGCCACGCCCGGCAGCTGCACCCTCGGGTCGGTCAAGTCGCAGATCGGGCACACCAAGTGCGTGGCCGGTCTGGCCGGTCTGATCAAGGCCACGCTCGCGTTGTACACCGGGGTCCGGCCGCCCACCCTGCACGTGACCCGGCCCAACCCGGCCTGGCACCCCGATCGGAGCCCGTTCGCCTTCGAGACCTCGGCGCGGCCGTGGGCGGCACCGGCCAGCGAACGCGTCGCCGGGGTCAGCGCCTTCGGGTTCGGCGGCACCAACTTCCACGCGGTGCTCAGCGCCTACGCCGACGCACCCGAACCGCGACACGCCCGCGACGAATGGCCGGCCGAGCTGTTCTGCTTCCGGGCCGGCGACCGGGCCGGCACGCACCAGGCGATGCGGGCGCTGCTGGACACCATCGACACCCACGACGCGCTGGGCCGGCGCTGGCGGTTGCGCGACCTCGCCGCCGCCCAGTCCCGCCAGGCTGAGAACCGGTCCGGCCCGGTGCAGGTCGCCATCGTCGCCAGTGACCTTGACGACCTGGCCGGACTACTGCGCCGGGCGATCGCCGGTGAGCACGATCCGGCGCGTGGGCTGTTCCAGCCGGCTGAGCCACCGGGCGCGGACGGCAAGGTCGCCTTCCTCTTCCCGGGCCAGGGCAGCCAACGCCCGGGCGCGTTGGCCGACCTGTTCGTCAGCTTCCCCGAGCTGCGGCGGTTCCTGGACATCGGCCGTGACTACGTCGAACCGCTCTTCCCACCGGCCGCGTTCGACCCCGAGTACGACCGGGGTCAACAGGACCGGGTCAGGGACACCCGGATCGCCCAGCCGGTGCTCGGCATCGGTGGGCTCGCCGTGCACCACCTGCTCGGTCGGCTGAACATCCGGCCGGACCTGGCCGGCGGGCACAGCTACGGCGAGCTGGTGGCGCTGTGCGTCGCCGGCGCATTCGAGGACCGGACACTGCTCGAGCTGAGCCGCCAGCGCGCCGACGCCATCCTGGCGGCCGCCGGCGACGATCCCGGCACGATGGCCGCGGTGGCGGCCACCGCCGAGCAGATCGGTGAGGTGCTGTCCGGGGCCGGGCTGGCCGGTGAGGTGGTGCTCGCCAACCACAACGGCCCGCGGCAGGTGGTGATCTCCGGCCCGACCCCGGCGGTGCGACGCGCGGTGTCCGTGCTCAAGGAGAAGGGTCTGTCTGCCCGGCCGATCGCGGTGGCCTGTGCGTTTCACAGCCCGGTGGTTGCCGACGGTGTCACCGCCTTCAGATCCACCCTCGACGGCCATCCGGTGGCCGCCCCCAACCTCCCCGTCTGGTCCAACCGCACCGCCCAGCCCTACCCGGGTGGTGCAGACCAGATCCGCGACGAACTCGCCGCGCAGATCGGCGCCCCGGTGCGGTTCGTCGACCAGATCGAAGCGATGTACGCCGCCGGAGCCCGCGTCTTCGTCGAAGCCGGTCCCGGCCAGGTACTCACCCGGCTGGTCGACGCCGTCCTGGGTGAGCGCCCACACGTGGCGGTCGCCTGCGACGGTCGGCGGGCGGACGGACTACGTGGTTTTCTCTCCGCCGTCGCCGAACTGGCCTGCGCCGGGGTCCCGGTGCAGACCGACTGGCTCTACCGCGGCCGGCGAGTCGCCGAGATCGCGCCCGCCCCGCCGTCGTCGCGTCCGGTCTGGACGGTCGACGGGCAGCTGGTACGCGACCAGCATGGCCGGCCGCTGCCCGGCGGCATGACGCCTCCCCGACAAATCAAGGAGCTGTCGATGAGTGCATCCACCGAGGCCGGAAACGGTCGTGGTCTCGGCAACGTGTCCGGCAACGGCCATGGTCCCGGCAACGGCCATGGCAACGGCGTGGCGCATGTGTCCGGCAACGGCCATGGTCCAAGCAACGGACATGGTCCCGGCAACGGCGTGGCGCATGTGTCCGGCGACGGCCATGGCTCCGGCAACGGCCATGGCAACGGCGTGGCCCATGTGTCCGGCAACGGGCATAGCCGTGTCCACGGCAACGGGATCAGCCACCTTCCAGCTGCCGATGCCGGGGTCCGGCCCGTCCCCGCAGCCGGCTACCGGGACGGGCGCGACGAACTGATCAGCGAGTTTCTGCGGACGAGTCGGGAACTGATCGCCTCCCAGCGGGACGTGATGTTGGCGTACTTCGGGGAGCAGCCGCCGCCGGCCGGGAACGGGTGGGTCGGGCCTGCGGCGTATCCGTCGGTGGTGGCTCAGCCGGCGATTGCCGCGCCGAGCAGCTACCCCGAGGTGGTCGCGCCGACCAGCGCACCCCGGGTGACCGATGTGCCGGCCATCCCGGCGTCGCCTGCCGACCCGACGCCTCCGGCGGCACCCGCCGCCCAGGCTGCTCCGGCGGCACCCGCCGCCCAGGCTGCACCGGCGGCACCCGCCGTCCGGCCCGCTCCAGCGGTGCGCGAGGACGTGCCGGCGGCCACGACGGTCCACAAGACCGCCGCACCGGCTGTCGCCGCCACGTCGGTGGCGGCCCCCACGGATCCCGTGTCGACGGCAGCGACGGTGACCGCGACGGTCGCGGTACGGCCGGCGGCTGTGTCGGTGGGGGTGGCGCAGTTCCAGGAGGCGATCCTGGAGGTGTTGAGTGAGCGGACCGGGTATCCGGTGGATTTGATCGAGTTGGATTTGGATCTTGAGGCGGATCTGAGTATCGATTCGATCAAGCGGGCTGAGGTTGCTGGTGAGGTGGCGACCCGGTTGCGGTTGTCGGTGGATGGTGACGAGTCGGAGTTGGAGGAGCTGGTTCGGGCTCGGACGGTGCGCACGATGGTGGCGTGGTTGGCCGAGAAGATGGCGGCCGATCAGGCACCTGAGGCGGCACCGGCGGCATCTCCGGCCGTACCCCCGGCGGCCGTGCCGACCACGGCCACCGCGCCGGCCGTCTCGGCACCCGCTGTGTCCACGTCGCCTTCGGCGGCCGGGCCGGCGGCTGTGTCGGTGGGGGTGGCGCAGTTCCAGGAGGCGATCCTGGAGGTGTTGAGTGAGCGGACCGGGTATCCGGTGGATTTGATCGAGTTGGATTTGGATCTTGAGGCGGATCTGAGTATCGATTCGATCAAGCGGGCTGAGGTTGCTGGTGAGGTGGCGACCCGGTTGCGGTTGTCGGTGGATGGTGACGAGTCGGAGTTGGAGGAGCTGGTTCGGGCTCGGACGGTGCGCACGATGGTGGCGTGGTTGGCCGAGAAGATGGCGGCCGATCAGGCACCTGAGGCGGCACCGGCGGCATCTCCGGCGCAGCCGGCCGGACCCGGCCCGGACAGCGGTACGGCCCCACGTCGACTCGTCGCCCGGCCGGTTCCCGCCACCGGCGCGGTCGTCGCGCCGGAGGCGCTCGCCGGTACCCGGTTCCTGATCACCGGCGGGTCGCCGGCCCTGGCACCGCTGGCCGAGCAGCTCGCCCAGCACGGCGCGGCAGGCGCCACCGGATCGATCCACGCCGGTGGGTCGGACCAGGTGGCCGGCTACGACGGCGTGATCATCCTGGACGGGCTGAGTGACAGCGGCGGGCCGCTGCTGCCCGGCATCTTCCCGTTCGTCAAGCAGGCCCTCGCGGCGGGCGTGCGGTGGCTGGTCGCCGCCGGCACCGCCGGTCCGCGTACCGACGGATTCGCCGGCCTGTTCCGGACCATCCAACGGGAGTACCCGCAGGTCTCGGTGACCTATCTGGAGGTACCGGCGGGCGCCGAGCACACCCAGCTTGCCACCGGCCTGGTCACCGAACTGCTCAGTGGCGGACAGACCCCGATCGTCACCTGGTCGGCGACCGGCCGGCAGACCGTCGACCTGGCTGCGGTCGATCTCGGCCCGCTCGCCGCAGGCGGTGCCGGACCGGCCGGTGACGGTGTCGCCGAGACCCAGGCGATCGGTCTGGACCAAGACTCGGTGGTGGTGCTCGTCGGTGGTGCCCGGGGCATCACCCCGTGGTTCGCCCGTACCCTGGCCGCCGCCAGCAGATGCCGCATCGAGCTGGTCGGCCGTACCCCGCTGCCGCAGGAGGCGGAGTCCCCGGCGCTGGCCGCCGCGGCGGACAAGCCGGCGTTGCGGGCCGCGCTGGTCGCCCAGGGGATGCGCGCACCGGCGGAGATCGACCGTACGGCCACCGCGATCCTGGCCGCCCGCGAGGTCCGCGCGACCCTGGACGAGCTGCGGGAACTCGGCAGCCAGGTGCGCTACCACAGCCTCGACGTCACCGACGCCGACGCCACCCGGCAACTGCTCAAGGAGATTCAGGGCGAGCACGGACGGATCGACGGTCTGGTCTACGCGGCCGGCCGGATCGAGGACAAGCTGATCGCCGAGAAGGATCCGGCGTCGTTCGACCGGGTGTTCCAGACGAAGGTGCAAGGTGCGGTGACGGTGCTCGACGCGCTGCGCGACGGCTCCGAGCCACGCTTCGTGGTGCTGTTCGGCAGCATCGCGGCCGCGTACGGCAACCGGGGTCAGAGCGACTACGCCGCCGCCAACGACGCGCTCGACCGGATCGGTGGCCGATGGGCGGCCGGCACCGGGGTGCGTTGCCTGACCGTGCACTGGGGGCCGTGGGCGCCGGGCTCGGTGCACGGCGGGATGGTCAGCGCCGAGCTGAGCCGGGAGTACGCCCGCCGGGGCATCGACCTGATCGATCCCGAGGAGGGCGCGCTGAGTCTGCTTCGCGAGCTCGCCTGGGGTGACCCGGCGGTCACCTCCGTGGTCTACACCGCCTCGGGATGGTGAACCAGATGTCGGACCTGAACGACCCACACCAGACGATCGCTATCGTCGGCATGGCGGCGCTGATGCCGGGCGCCCCCGACCTGGACGCCTACTGGCGCAACCTGGTCGACGGCGTCGACGCCATCACCGACGTGCCGGCGCACCGCTGGGACGAGGAGTTCTACGATCCCGACCAGGCGCACCGCCCCGACCGGATGTACTGCCGGCGTGGTGGGTTCGTCGACGACCACGCGAGCTTCGAGCCGCTGCGCTTCGGCATCATGCCGACTTCGATCGGCGACATCGAGCCGGACCAGCTGATCACCCTGCAGGTCGCCGCCGCCGCCATCGACGACGCCGGTGGCCAGGACCGGCTGCCGGACCGGGACCGGATCGGCGTCCTGCTCGGCCGGGGCGGGATCCTGAGTCCGGCACAGGCGCGCTACGCCCAGCGGGTCCGGATGTCCAGCCAGGTCATCGGCATCCTCAAGGAGCTGATCCCGGATCTGCCGCCGGAGAGCCTCGACCGGGTCCGGCGCAAGTTCGACGAACGGCTCGGCCCGCAGCAGCCCGAAGGCACGATCGGGCTGGTGCCCAACCTCGCCGCCTCCCGGGTGGCGAACCGGTTGAACCTTCGCGGCCCGTCGTACACCATCGACGCCGCCTGTGCCTCGTCCCTGATCGCGGTCGACCAGGGCATGACCGAACTGCGGGCCGGCCGGTTGGACGCGGTGCTCGCCGGCGGTGTGCACCACGTGCACGACATCAGCTTCTGGTCGGTGTTCAGCCAGCTCCGGGCGCTGTCCCGGCAGGGTGAGATCCGTCCGTTCGACTCGTCGGCGGACGGCCTGCTGATCGGCGAGGGCACCGGGATCGTGGTGTTGAAACGCCTGGCCGACGCGCTGGACGCCGGTGACCGGGTGTACGCGGTGATCCGCGGCAGCGGTGTGTCCAGCGACGGCCGCTCGGCGAGCATGTTCAACCCGGCGAGCAGCGGCCAGTCGCTGGCCATCCGGCGGGCCTGGCAGGCCGCCGGGCTGGATCCGACCGCGCCGGACGCGCTCGGCCTGCTGGAGGCGCACGGCACCGGAACGCCGACCGGGGACGCCGCCGAACTGGTCACCGTCGCCGAGGTGTTCGGCGGGTACCAGGGCGGACCACGGCCGGTGATCGGCTCGGTCAAGTCGATGATCGGGCACACCATGCCGGCGGCCGGGATCGCCGGCCTGATCAAGGCGACCCTCGCCGTGCACCGGGGCGTCCTGCCACCCACCCTGCACTGCGGGCAGCCCCGCGAGGAGATGGCCGCGACCCGGTTCGCGCCGATCGCAGCCGCCCAGCCGTGGGAGAGCGACGGACCACGCCGGGCCGGGGTCAACGCGTTCGGCTTCGGTGGGATCAACGCCCACCTGATCATCGAGCAGCCGCCGTCCGCCCCGTCCGCCTGGGCGGCCGTGCCGAACGGTACGGCCGGGCAGCCGGCCCGCCCGGCCAGCGTCGAGGTCGAGGAACCGGACCAGGTGCTGTGGCTGGCCGCCGACGACCCGGCCGGCCTCGCCGCGCTGCTGGACCGCGACGATTCGCTGGTACGGCGTGAGGGTGCCGCGTTCGCCGACGGACCGCAGGCCCACTCCGCGCCGCCATGCCGGATCGGTGTGGTGGACCCGACCGACAAGCGGCTGGCCACCGCCCGACGCGCGGTGAGCCGGGGGGAGCCCTGGCGGGGTGCCCGGGACATCTGGTTCACCACGGCTGGGCTGCTGACCGCCGGAGGGAAGCTGGCGTTCGTCTTCCCCGGGCTGGAGGCCGAGTTCACGCCCCGTACCAAGGATCTGGCCGCGCACTTCGGGCTGGCGGACCGGGAGTGGTCCGCCGCCGACCTGGGCCGGCACGGCGCCGGCCTGATCGAGGTCGGCAAGTTCCTCGACGATGTGCTCGGCCGGATTGGCATCCGGCCGGACGCGGTCGCCGGGCACAGCATCGGTGAATGGTCCGCGGCGGCGGTGAGCGGGCAGGTCAGCACCACTGACATGGACGGTTTCCTCAAGCTGTTCGACGCCGACTCGGTGGCGGTGTCCGGCTATGTCTTCGCCGCCGTCGGTGCCGGTGCCGACCAGGTGACGCCGGTGCTCGGCGGCTATCCGGGAGTGGTCCTGTCCCACGACAACGCGCCTGCGCAGTCGGTGGTCAACGGCCCGGAGGAGCAGGTCGACCGACTGGTTGACGAGCTGCGCCGGCGTAACGTGCTGTGCCAGAAGCTGCCGTTCCGGTCGGCCTTCCACACTCCGGCGTTCGCCGACGGGCTGCGGTCGATCGGGGTCGCTCTGCAGTCCTGGCGGGTGCATCCGACCACGGTCCCGGTCTGGTCGGCGACCCTGGCGGCGCCGTTCCCCGCCGACGAGCAGCAGGTCAACCAGATCTTCGTCCGGCACATGATGGAGCCGGTCTGGTTCCGGCAGTTGACCGCCGCGATGTACGACGCCGGGTTCCGGGTCTTCCTGCAGGTCGGCGCGGGACAGTTGGCGTCGTTGGTCAGCGACAACCTGCGCGGTCGGGACCATCTCGCGATGCCGGTCAACGTGGGTCACCGTACCGGTCTCGATCAGTTGCGCCGGGTGGCCACCGCGCTGTGGGTGGAGGGCGCGGCACCGGACCTGCGGGCGCTGCGGCCAGCCGCTGCGGCCGCCGCCCCGGCGACGCCGGCACCGGCTGCCCCGGCGGCACCACCGCGCCGGGGGCCGAAGATCCAGCTGGACCTGGGTGGCCCGTTGGTGCGCCTCGGGCCGGGCGCCGACACCCTGCTCGGCCTGGCCGATCTGCCGTCACACCGGCCGTCCGGTCCGCCGGTCGTCGAGGCCCAACCGTCGGCCACCGCCACCGCCGCCGCCACACAGGAGGTACCCGCGCCGCCTGCTGAACCCCGGCCACCTGCTTCACCCCGGCGACCGGCGCACGCCGAATCGCCGGCAGAAACCGAGCCGTCGGCCGCTGTTCAGCCGTCGGCAGCGTCCGAGCCGTCGGCAGCAGCCGAGCCGTCGGCCGGGTCGCTCACCGCGTTGCACCGGCTCGCCGGCCGGTCCAAGGCCGCGGCCGAACTCGCCGCGCTGCTGCGGGACACCGCGGACGGCGCGGTGACCGTGCTGGACGCCGCCACCCGACCCGCCGGCCCGGCCCCGGTGTCAACGGCTTCGGTGTCAGCGGCCCCGGCGTCAGCGGCCCCGGTGTCCCCGGCCGCGCCGGCCCGGCCGGCCACCGTACCGCCGACTGACGCCCGGCCGGTCACCGTACCGGCCGCAGCCGGGCCGACCAGGTCGGCGCCGGTGCCGACGGCCGCCCCACCGCCCCGTACCGAGATCGCCCGGACCACCCTGCGGGTCTCCGTGCAGACCATGCCGTACCTGCTCGACCACTGCTTCTTCGTGCAGCCGGAGGACTGGCCGAACCCGGAGGACCGGTGGCCGGTGGTGCCGGCGACGACCGTCGTGCACCACATGATGGACGCCGTCGCGCAGGCTGTCCCCGGTCTGCGGGTGGTCGGTGTGCGCGACGCCCGGTTCAACCGGTGGACCATCGCGGCACCGGCGCAGGACGTCGAGATCGTCGTACGGTCGGCCGGCCCGGACTCGTACGCGGTGAACTTCGGCAGCTTCGCCCGGGCGACGGTCGACGTGGCCGCCGACTATCCGGCCCCGGTGAGCGAACCGTGGACCCATGACCCGGCCACCGAGACCGCTCCCCGGATCAGCGCCGAGGAGATGTACGCGGAGCGGCTGATGTTCCACGGTCCCCAGTTCCACGGGGTGACCACGGTGCACGCCCTCGGCGAGATGCACGTACGCGGCGTGGTCACCGCGCCCGTCCCGCCGGGTGCCCTGCTGGACAATGCCCTGCAGCTGATCGGGAACTGGCTCATCACCACCCAGCCGATGCGCACCGTGGCGCTGCCGGTCGGTCTCGGCCACGTCCGGTTCTTCGGCCCGCCGCCCGAGCCCGGCACGGCGTTCGAGTGCGTCGCCCGGGTCCGATCGATCGACGACGCTCAACTGGTCGCGGACACCCAGCTGTCCGTCGGCGGCCGGGTCTGGGCGCAGATCGACGGCGCGGTCGACCGTCGGTTCGACAGCCACCCGCAGGCACGTCCGGCTGAACGATTCCCGGAACGTCACCCGATGTCGGTCCGTCAGCCGGAAGGGTGGACCGCGGTGTTCGACTGCTGGACCGATCTGGTCACCCAGTCGATGGCCGCGCGGGGCATCCTCGGTACCGCCGCGTCCGCCGACTACGAGCGGCAGCCAGGGAAGACCCGCAAACAGTGGCTGCTCGGCCGGATCGCGGCGAAGGACGCGGTGCGGTTCCGACAGTGGGACGCCGGACACACCGACGTGTACCCGATCGAGTTGACCATCGCCAACGACCCGAACGGCCGGCCGCGTGCCGACCTGCGTCCCGGCCGGGACCTGCGGGAGTGCGACCTGTCCCTGGCGCACTGCGCCGAAGCCGCCGTGGCGATCGCCGGCCCGGCCCGGTCGACGCCGGACGGCCCCGGCGTCGGTATCGACATCGTCGAGGTCACCGACCGGCCGGACAGCACGGTCGACTACGCCCTGTCCGGTGCGGAGGTCGCGTTGCTCGACCAGGTCAGCGCCGGCAGCGACCGGTGGTTCTGGTTCGCCTGTTTCTGGGCGGCCAAGGAGGCCGCCGGCAAGGCGGAGGGGACCGGGCTGGACGGAGCGCCCCGCCGGCTACGGGTGGTCGCCGTCGACGCCGGCACCCTGCTGGTCGAGGCTCCCTCCGGCAGGTCCTACCGGGTCACCTGCCGGAGCCTGGAGAACCCGCCCGACCTGCCGCAGCGACGCTATGTCGTTGGTTGGACCTGGGGCCCGGAACCTACCCGGTAGGCCCCGAAAACGGCCCGATCGACCTGCCGAGAAAGCCGATCGACGTCCTGACAAGGAGACCCGCATCATGCCCGCCGACCACGACACCATCCTGACGGAGATCTCGCAGATGCTGCGCGCGGTGCTGCCCGGCATCGATCCGGACGAGGAAATCACGATGGACACCAGCTTCCGGGACGACCTGGAGATGGAGAGCATCGACGTCATTTCGCTCGCCGGGCGGCTGCAGGCCCGGTACGGCGACTCGGTCAACTTCGCCCAGTTCGTCGCGGGGCTCGACGTGGACTCGCTGCGCGCGCTGCGGGTCGGCGAACTGGTCGAGCACATCGCCACCGCGCTGGACAGCCCGCCGGCCAGCGTGGCGCAGGTGGCCGGCCAGTGACGATGATCCAGGTCAACGGCCTGGTGACGCATGTCCAGGAACTCCCACCGGTGGCCGCCGACCCGGCTGCCGGGGGAGTGGCCGCTGCTGCGGATGCCGGCCCAGGCGGCGAACCTGGTGCCGGCCCGGCGGTCGGCCCAGCGGCCGAATCGCCGGCCGGCCGGCCGGTCGCGGTCCTGGTCCACGGTATCGGGCCGGACAGCCTGGCCAGCTGGTATCTCAGCCTGGCACATCCACTGGCCGACGCCGGATTCCGGGTGATCATGTACGACCTGCGGGGCCACGGACGGACCGAGCGGCCGCCGGCCGGCTACCGGTTGGACGACCTGGTCGACGACCTGGCCGCGCTGCTGGAGCGGCTCGGTGTCGACGCACCGGTGCATCTGCTGGGCAACTCGCTGGGCGGTTCCATCGCCTTCGGATACACGGCCCGCCACCCGGACCGGGTCGCCTCGCTGGTCGCGGTGGAGTCGGCGCCGGCCACCGCCCAGTGGCTCGCCCGGGTGGGCCGTCAGCTGGAGCGGGCCGCGCAGCCGGACGGCGACGGCGAGCCGCCGGCGCTGACTACCCGCGGGGGTGAGCGGGGCGCCCGGTACGCCGCGGCGGTCCGCCGGCTCGTCGCCACCACTACCGCAGGCCGGGACCTGCCGGCCAGCACACCCGCCGACCCGGCCGCGCTACGGGCGATCACCTGCCCGGTGCTCGGAATCTTCGGTAGCGACTCGTCCGCCGTCGATCTGGCACCGGCACTGGTCGGACTGCTGCCGCAGACCGAGCTGGTGGTCGTCCCCGGGCACCGGCACGCGGTGCTGGTCACCGCCCGCGACCAGGTCCGGCGCCAGGTATTGCCCTGGCTCGCCCGCCAACTCGCCGACACCGGTCAGCCCGCCCTGCGCGGCTGACGTCGTCGTTTTCACCAGGAGGTTTCGATGCAGTTCGAGGCGCCCGGACGGGCGATCATCATCAGCAGCGGGCGGTGTGGTTCCACCCTGCTGTCCGACCTGATCGTCGAGGAGCCGGCAACCCTGTCCGTCCAGGAGTTCTTCATGGCCACCCCGTCATGGGCGAAGGTCGGGGAGCCGATCACCGGGGCGGCGTACTGGCAGGTGCTGAGCAGCCCGAAACCGGAACTCGCCACGCTGTTCGCCATCGGCCTGCCGCCGAAGGAGGTCCGCTACCCGGCGGACGGCAGGTGGGCCGGCAACCTGACCGAGTTGCCGCAACTGCTGGCGATCACCCTGCCGAAGCTCACCGACGACCCGGACGGCCTGTTCGACCGGCTCGCCGGGCAGGTGCCGGACTTCCCTGAGCAGCCGTTCGTCGACCACCACCGGATGTTCCTGGACCTGCTCACCCGGTCGACCGGCAAACAACGCTGGGTGGAGCGGTCCGGCGGGTCCAGCCAGATCGCCCCGCACCTGCTGCGGTCGTTCCCGGACACCCGGATCGTCTACCTGACCCGCAACTGGGCGGACACCGCGCGGTCGATGAGCCGGCACTCGTCGTTCCAGCTCATTCAGCTGCGGCTGGAGTTCGTCTCGCGGTGCGGCGTGGACCCGTTTCGGATGGGCCCGGACCAGCAGGTGCCGGCCGAGCTCGAGCATCTGCTGCCCGGGCGGATCACCGCCGACCTGCTCCGCGAGCGGGGCGAGGACAGCACCCGCTACCTCGGGCTCTGCGCGTTCATGGCGGCGCAGGCCGAGCAGGCGCTCGCCGACAACCCGCCGGCGCACCTGCACACCATGACCTACGAGGACCTGGTCGCCGACCCGGAGCCGCAGCTGGCCCGGCTCGGTGAATTCCTGGAGTTCGACGACCCGTCCGGCTGGGCCCGACAGGTCGCCGGCCGGGTGGGCAAGGGTGGCGCGGTACGGCAGACCGCCGCCGTGTGACCCGGAGCCATCCCGCACCCGTCAACCACAGTAGAGGGAGAGAGTGTTTGATGCGTAGGTTGCGCCCATCCGCGAGCCGGTCGGTCGCCGCCGCCGTGCTCGCCGGGCTGCTTCTGGCCGCCGGCCCGGCCGCCGCCGCACCGGTGGCCGGTACCGAGTCGGCAGCCACCACCGACGGCAGGCACGGTGGACACCACGGCGGAACCCGCTACCAGAGCACCCTGTTGGCCAAGGCGTCGGCCGACGAGTGTTTCGTCGACATCGGGGTCGACTATCCGCCGGGACCGCCCTGCGAGACAGGGCAGCCCAAGGTCAACCAGGCCTACGTCTGGGGACTGACCCGCTACAAGGACCGGTTGTGGTTCGGCACCGGCGCCAACCCCAACTGCCTGACCAGCGGCAACAACCTGCGCAACACGCAGCCGACGCGCAACGACGACTGGGTCTGCGAGTACGGCCAGAGCCAGATCGCCCGCGCCAACCCGGACCTGCCGCCGACCGTCGGTGACCACCGGGCCCCCCGGGTGTACACCTACGACCTGAAGCAGCGCAGCATGGTCGAACGCACCGCCGACCTGCGCGGCGCCTCACCCGACGACGAGGCCCGCCTGCTGCGGACCGTCGGCTTCCGGGCCGCCGGCAACCACCGCGGCGTGGTGCTGCTCGGTGGCCCGGCGCTCGGTGCCACGATCAACCTGTTCGCGTTCGACGCCGACACCGGTGCCTACCTTGGCTCGCGCAACTTCACCGAGTACGGCAACATCCGGCACTTCGTCATCGCCGACGGCGAGATGTACGCCGGGGTCGGGGTAGGCCCCAACGGTGGTCAGCGCGGGCTGGTGCTGCGGTGGACCGGCAGCAAGTCCGACCCGTTCAGCTTCCTGCCGGTGGCGGACCTGCCGGCCCAGGCGGTGGACCTGACCGTGCACCAGGGTCGGATCTTCGTCACCACCTGGCCGGGTGCGGAGGACACCCAGTCGTTCGGACCGGGACCGGTGTCACCGACCGCCGGCATCGCCGACGAACCCACCGATGAGGACCCGGTTCCGCTCAACATCGCCGGGGTCTGGATGAGCCCGAAACTGTCCGCGAACGGACCCGGCCTGGACAGCCGGGACGTCGACGGGTGGACCCGGGTGTGGCACGTGATGGAGTACGAGCCGGATCCGATCATCGCCCGCACCTACGGGTTGGGCGGGCTTGCCTCCTACGGTGGCTACCTCTACTGGGGGACCATGCACGTGCCCTTCAAGTCGACGACGGTGCACCTGGCGGTGTATCCGCCGACCGACGAGCAGGGCGTGCGGGACTCGGTGCGCAACACCCAGCGTGCCATCGGCGTCTTCCGGGGCAGCTTCGGCCACAGCCATCATCACGGCCACGGCGAGCGCGGTGGCGGTCACGGCGACCGGGTCGACCTGCTCTACGGTGCCAGCGAGCTGCCGGCCTACGACCCGGCGGCCGGCGACGGCGCCGGAGTCTGGGCCAGCACGTCGACCGGGTACACCCCGCTCTACGGGGCGTCCGGGTTCGACAACCCGACGCTCAACTACACCTGGAAGATGGTCGTCGCCGGTGGCCGGCTCTATGTCGGCACGATGGACTGGAGCTACCTGGCAAAGGAGCTGCAGCAGGAGGAGCCGGTGCCGCCGGCGGACGCCGCCCGCGGTGGGGACGACGACGATGAGGAAGAGGAGCTGGCCTTCGGCGCCGACCTCTGGGTCTTCGAGTCGCCGCACCGGCCGGCCAAGATGGTGGACAACGCCGGGCTCGGGAACTACCTCAATTACGGCGTCCGTAGCATGGTGGTGGACGGGTCCACGGTATACCTCGGTATGGCCAACCCGATGAATCTGCGGACAGATCCGACAGATGACGTCCCTGAGGGCGGCTGGGAGTTGATCAAGTTGACTCCGAAACACCACCACCACCACTAAGAGAAGCAGGTGAGCGATGTCGCGGTTCCGGCGCCGGTCGGCGGTTCTGGTCGTCACGGGAGTCCTCGGGACACTCGTCGCAGGCTGCACGTCGGCGCCGGACCCGGCACCGCCGACATCGGGCACCACCCCGCCGGCCACGGACGGCGGGGTGGTCGCTCCGGTCGACACCCCACCGGTCGGCTCGTCGGCCGGGTCGATCACCGTCGACGGGCAGGAACGGACCTACCGGGTGTACCGCCCGGCCGACGTCGCCGAGACGACGCCCGTGCCGGTCGTCGTCATGCTGCACGGCCTGCTCGGCAGCGGCCGGCAGGCCGAATCCTGGTACGGCTGGAACGCCGTCGCCGACCAGCACGGCTTCGTGGTGGTCTACCCGGATTCCCGTAACCGGGCCTGGGCGGTGACCGAGGAGTGCTGCGGTGCTTCGGCGCGCGACGGTGTCGACGACGTGGGGTTCGTCCTCACCCTGGTGGAGTCGCTCGGGCAGCAGCTCTCCTTCGACCCCGACCGTCACTACCTCGCCGGCATGTCCAACGGCGGCATGCTCGCCTACCGGATCGCCTGCGACAGTTCGACGTTCGCTGCGGTGACCGGGGTGGCGACGACCATGCTCGGCGACTGCCCGGCCCCGGAGCCGATCTCCGTGCTGCACATCCACGGCACCGCCGACGAGACGATCCCGTACACCGGCGGCCCGGGTCGCCGCGACGGCGCCGGCAACGGCCGGGTGCCGGACAAGGCCGACGGCCCCGCTGCGCCGGACCTGGTGAGCCGGTGGCGACAGGTCGACGAGTGCGGTGCCGCGCGGACCGCCACTGAGGGGAGTGTCACCACCTCGGTGGCGGACTGCGCCGCGGGTCGCGGCGTCACCCTGATCACCATCGACGGTGCCGGGCACCAGTGGCCCGGCTCCGAGACGACTGCGGCGGGCCGGCTCCTCGGCCTGGACCCGCCCGCCACCGAACTGGACGCCACCGCGACCAGCTGGCAGTTCTTCGCCTCGCATCCCAGACCCGCCTGAGCAGGAGAGCAGATGTCCAGTACCGGCACCCACCCGTTGGTCGACGGTCCCGGCGCCGCCGCGGCACCGGCCGCCCCGGCACCGGGCGGCCAACCCGGCTCCGGCCCGGCGGTCGAGGTCGTCGACCTGGTCAAGCGGTATCCGGGCCAGGACCGCAACGCCATCGACTCGCTGTCGTTCGCGGTCCGACCCGGTGAGGTCTTCGGTCTGCTGGGGCCCAACGGCGCCGGCAAGTCGACCACGGTGGGCGTGCTCACCACGACGATCCGGGCCAGCTCGGGCACGGCGCGGGTGGACGGCGTCGACGTCGTCCGGCACCCGGTGGCGGCCCGGACCCGGTTCGCCGTGGTGCCGCAGTACAACAACCTGGACCGGGCGTTGACGCCCCGGCAGAACCTGCTCAGCCACGCCGCGTACCACGGGGTGCCCCGGGCCGAGCGGCGCCGCCGGGCCGACCGGCTGCTGACCGAGTTCGGGCTGGACAAGCAGGCCGACTCGCGGGTCGACTTCTTCTCCGGCGGCATGTCCCAGCGCCTGATGATCGCTCGGGCGCTGATGCACGACCCCCGGGTGGTCTTCCTCGACGAACCGACCAACGGTCTGGAGCCGCAGGCCCGGCTGCTGATCCGGACCCGGATCCGGCAGCTGCGCGAGCGCGGGGTGACCGTTGTGCTGACCAGCCACGAGATGACCGAAGTGGCGGAGCTGGCCGACCGGGTGGCGATCGTCGACCACGGCCGGCTGCTCACTCTGGACACCCCGGCGAACCTGGTACGCGGGGTCGCCGGCCGGGCGGTGCTGGACCTGGCCGTACGCCCCGGGCCGGGTGACGGTGCGACTGATCTGCTCGCCGCGCTCACCGCACTCGACGGTGTCCGTACCGGGGAGGTCACCACCGGCGGCGCGGCCGCCCCCGGCCCGGCGGGTCGCGGCGGTCCGGGGCTCGCCGGGCTGGCCGCCGATCCACGAATCGCGGCCCGGATCGCCGCCGCCAGGTCCGATCCCCGGAAGGCCGCGAAGCTCGCCGCCGCCCGCAACGATCCACGGTTCGCCGCGTTGTTCGCCGCCGCACCGGCGGCTACGGCCGACGGACCGGCGGGCGAGATCCGGCTGCGGCTGCACCTCGACGCCGACCCCGCCGCCGTGCTCGGTCCGGCGTTGACGGTGTTGACCGGCCGCGCGGCCCGGCTGACCGACGTGCACATCGGCAAGCCCGGCCTGGAGGACATCTTCCTGAGCCTGACCGGTAAGGAGATCCGTTGAGCCTGGCCGAGGTCACCCCCGTACCGTCGTCGGACGCCACCGCGGCGTCGGCACCGCCCGCGCCACCGCGACCACCGGTGGCGCGGGCCTTCGGCGCGATCCTGTGGCGGGACCTGTTCGTCGCCGGCAAGGACATCTGGTTCGTCCTCGCGCAGGTGCTGATGACCCCGCTGTTCATGCTGTTCATCTTCACCCAGGTGCTGACCATGCAGGGCATCGTCGGCGTCGGGTTCGCCGACATCCTGCTGCCCGGTACGGTCGCCCTTGCCACCTTCACCACCGCGCTGCAGAGTGTGGCGGTACCACTGGTCAAGGAGTTCGGCTTCACCCGGGAGATCGAGGACCGGCTGCTGTCGCCGCTGCCGACGGCGCTGGTGGCGGTCGGCAAGCTGATGGTCGCGACGCTTCGTGGCCTGTTCGCGGCGGTGGTGGTCTACCCGCTCGGCGCGCTGGTTGTCGGGTCCGCACCGGGCGGCTGGTCGGCGTTGCCACTGTCCCTGGTGGTGGTGCTGCTGGCCGGCTGGGTCGGCGCGGCCCTGGGCATGACCCTGGCGACGGTACTGCCGTTGCAGCGCATCCAGGCCACCTTCTCGCTTTTCGTCACCCCGATCATCTGGACCGGGTGCGTGCACTATCCGTGGCAGCGGCTGGCCGAGATGCCGTGGTTCCAGGTGGCGACCGCGGCGAACCCGATGACGTACGCCGCAGAGGCGCTCCGCGCGGCGATGGCGCCACACGTCACCCACCTGCCGATCGGTCTGTGCCTGCTGGTCCTGTCGGGGGTCGCGGCAGCGGCCACCGCCGCCGCGTTGCGGGCCTTCGCCCGGCGTGCCGTGCGGTGACGTCACGCCGCGCGTCGGCGGCCACCCGCCCGGCGGTCCGCGCGGTCAGTCGATCCGGTAGACCCGCCGGGCGGTGTCGGCGAAGACTGCCTGCCGGTGCGGTTCGGGCAGCTCGGCGCAGGCGGCCCGGACCACCCCGAGCCAGCGACGGTAGCCGGTGGCCAGCGTGGCCACCGGCCAGTCCCCACCGAACAGGCACCGGTCCGGCCCGAAATGGCGTAGCGCGTGCTCGAGGTAGGGCAGCAGGTCGTGACCGAGCCAGCCACGGGACGACTCGGTGGCCAGCCCGGAGAGCTTGCAGACCACGTTCGGCAACTGCGCGATGCGGGCCAGGTCGTCGTGCCATCGCGCGGTGTCGCCGACGGCCACCGGTGGTTTGCCGAGATGGTCCAGGACGAAGGTGACCTCCGGCACCCGGGCCGCCAGTGCCGTCACCTCGGGCAGTTGGTGGTGCCGCACGCACAGGTCGAAGCTGAGCCCGGCCTCGCCCAGCAGCCGGACCCCGGCGGTGAAGTCGTCGGTGGTGGTGAAGCCGTCGGCTTCGTCCTGGAGGTTGCGGCGTACTCCGGTGACCAGCCGATGGCGGCGCAGCGCGGCGATTCTTGCGCCGGCGTCGGCGCCCCGCTCCAGCGGTACGTGGGCCACCACCGCCCGGAGTATCGGCCATTCGGCGGCGAGCTGTTCGACCCAGTCGACCTCGGCGTCGGCGTCCGTGTCGGCCCGGCCGGCCTCGACGAACACCACCGCTTCGAGGTGGAATCCGCCCGATCCGAGCCCGGCGGTGGCGGTCGAGAGGTCCGCTGGCAGGTAGCTGCGCCGTAGCCGGGGGACCTGCGCCAGCCACGGGTAGTCAAGCAGTCGTGGGTCCCACAGGTGCAGGTGGGAGTCGATGACCGTGACCGGCGGGTCACCAGACTGGTCGATCATTGTCGATGGCACGCCGCTCCCGTCGGACGGTCGGTGGACAGATCCATCCTGTCGCAACCGGACCTACGGGGAAAGAGCTGTCCGTCCGGCTGCCGTAGCGCGCTACGGCAGCCGGCCCGCGTCCCGGTCGAGAGGTCAGCCAGGCTTTGACCCGACTGATCAGGATTTACCGCCTCAACCGACGATTTATCAAGTTACCGTCGGTTGACGTGCTGGGCGGGAGGCAGCCATGACGGAGCAGACCACGACGGTGGGTACGCCACAGGCGGCCCCGCCGCGCCCGATGGCGCTGGGAGCCGACGGTGCCACCCCCGGCCCGGTCCGCCCCGCGGTACCGGGCAACTCGCTGACCCGGCTGCTGCGGACCACCGACGCCAAGCAGATCGGACTGCTGTACCTCGGCACGTCCTTCGGCTACTTCGTGGCGGGCGGCGTCATGGCTCTGCTGATGCGTGCCGAGCTGGCCCGGCCCGGCATGCAGTTTCTCTCGCCGGAGCAGTACAACCAGCTGTTCACCATGCACGGCACGATCATGATGCTGCTGTTCGCCACCCCGCTGGTGTTCGGGTTCGCCAACTACCTGGTGCCGTTGCAGATCGGTGCCCCGGACGTGTCGTTTCCCCGGCTCAACGCGCTGGCGTACTGGCTCTATCTGCTCGGTGGGCTGCTGGTCCTGGGGGGATTCCTGACGCCCGGCGGCGCTCCCGACTTCGGCTGGTTCGCCTACACCCCGTTGAGCCGGATGGAGCACACCCCGGGCGTCGGCGCCAACATGTGGATCGTCGGCCTGGTCGTCTCCGGCCTCGGCACCATCCTCGGCTCGGTCAACCTGATCGCCACCATCATCACCCTGCGCGCGCCGGGCATGACCATGTTCCGGATGCCGATCTTCACCTGGAACATTCTGATCACCGCCCTGCTGGTGGTCCTGGTGTTCCCGCTGCTGGCGGCGGCGCTGCTGGCGTTGCTGGCGGACCGGCTGCTCGGCGCACACGTGTACGCGCCGCAGACCGGTGGTCCGATGCTGTGGCAGCATCTGTTCTGGTTCTTCGGCCATCCCGAGGTGTACATCGTCGCCCTGCCGTTCTTCGGCATCATCAGTGAGGTCATCCCGGTCTTCGCCCGCAAGCCGATCTTCGGCTACAAAGGGCTGGTGGCCGCGACGATCGCGATCGCCGCGCTGTCGATGAGCGTCTGGGCGCACCACATGTTCGGCACCGGGCAGGTGCTGCTGCCGTTCTTCGCCATGCTCAGCTTCCTGATCGCGGTCCCGACCGGGATCAAGTTCTTCAACTGGATCGGCACCATGTGGAAGGGGCAGTTGACCTTCGAGACGCCGATGCTTTTCGCCGTCGGCTTCCTGGTGACCTTCCTGCTCGGAGGGCTGACCGGGGTGCTGCTGGCCAGTCCACCGGTCGACTTCCACGTCACCGACACCTACTTCGTCGTGGCCCACTTCCACTACGTTCTGTTCGGTACGATCGTCTTCGCAGCGTTCGCTGGAATCTATTTCTGGTTCCCGAAGATGACCGGCCGACTGCTCGACGAAGGGCTCGGCAAGGCGCACTTCTGGACGATGTTCATCGGCTTCCACGCCACCTTTCTGGTCCAGCACTGGCTCGGCAGTGAGGGCTTTCCCCGCCGGTACGCCGACTATCTGCCGACCGACGGCTTCACCGTCCTGAACACTATCGCCACCATCGGATCGTTCATCCTCGGGGCGTCCACGCTGTTCTTCTTCTGGAACGTGTGGAAGTCGTACCGGTTCGGCGAGCAGGTGAGCGTGCACGACCCGTGGGGATTCGGCAACTCGCTCGAGTGGGCGACCACCTGCCCGCCGCCACTGCGCAACTTCGACCGGTTGCCCCGGATCAGGTCCGAACGTCCGGCGTTCGAGGCCAAGTACGGCCTGTTCGTCTCGGACCTCGGCCGGGACTTGCCGCAGCGGGACACTGAGCCGCCGCAGCACCTCGTCGACGAACTGCACCGCGATCCGGCCGCCCACCGGATCGTCCCGCGCGGTCCGGCGCAAGGTCCCACCGAGGTCGCCACCTTCGTGCCGGACCCGGTGTCCGGTGCCCGGGCCGTCCAGGTGCCCCGGCCGGAACAGGTCCGCCGGCCCAGTTTCGAGCAGACCACCGAACCGGAGAACACTCTCGGTGCGCAACGTGGTCCGCAGGAACGACGCTGGCGGCTTCCGTCGGCGGACGAGGACGAAGACTCCTGACCGACTCTGCGGTACGCACCGCCCGGCGGTCGCCGGGTGGCTGCTGCCGTACCGGTTCCTGGTGGGTTAGCCTCCGATCCCTGGTCGCCATGACTGCCGTGGAACCGCCGAGGAGGCGTAGACATGTTCGAGGAAGTCGCGGGAATCCCCGCCCATCCACTGCTACTGCACGCGGCGGTGGTCTTCGTCCCGCTGCTGGCGTTGCTGGCGGTCGGGTACGCCCTGGTCCCGTTCATCCGGGCGCACACCCGGTGGGTGCTGGCCGTGCTGGCCGTTGTCACGCCGATCGCCGCCCTGGTCACCAAGCTTTCCGGCGACGCGTTCCTGAGTCGGATGGACGCGGCCGGCCGGATCACCGAGAGTTTCCGGCCGGTGATCGAGGAGCACGAACAACTGGGGAACCTGACCCTGATCGCGTCGATCGTGCTGGCGCTCGCCACCTTGGCCCTGGTCTACCTGGTCGGTCCCCGGGTCGCCGCCGCCGCGCACAGCACGACCGCCACCGGCGCGCGCGGTAACGGGGTGCTTGCCCTGGTGGTGAAGGGTTTGGTCGTCGTCGCCGCCGGGGTAAGCCTCTACTTCGTGGTGCGGGCCGGCGACTCGGGGGCGAAAGCCGTCTGGACTGGCTACTGATCGTCACCAAGTGCTGGTTGGCTGCGTCGGCGTCACGGTATCCGGATGCCGACTTGAAATTCCGGCCCGGCCAGTGAACTCTTCGCACTGAATCGCCGTTGGTGGGGATATGGGCACTGGGGCGTACCACACCGGTGGCCATTCGGTGACGGAGGAAAAGTGACGGTAAGTGCACGTAGTGAAGCTGTTCGGTCGGTACACGCCCCGAGTATCGGGCTGCTCGCCCAGATCACGGTCCTGCTGATCCTGGCGGCGACCAGCGGCCTCGGCGTGGCCGGCTGGTCGGCCGGACTGGTCTACGGCCTGGCGACCTGGGCGCTGCTCATCCGGGCGATGCAGCAGCCCGAGGTGGCCGGCTGGGGTCCGGCGGACAGCGTCACCCTGGCCCGGGGCACCCTGGTCGGCGCGGTGACCGCGCTGGTGGCCGACTCGTTCGTCGGCCCCGCCCCGGTCGCGCTGCTGGTGACCCTGGCCGCGGTGGCTTTGGCGCTCGACGGGGTAGACGGCCAGGTGGCCCGCCGGACCGGCACCTGCTCGCGGCTCGGAGCCCGGTTCGACATGGAAACCGACTCGGCGCTGGTCCTGGTGCTCAGCGTGTTCGTGGCCGCGTCGGTCGGCTGGTGGGTGCTGGCGATCGGGGTCTTCCGCTACGTGTTCGGCGCCGCCGCCCGGTTGCTGCCCTGGCTGCGGGTGCCGCTACCGCCCCGGTTCAGCCGCAAGACGGTGGCCGCCACCCAGGGCGCCGTGCTGGTGCTGGCCGCCGCCGGGATCGCGCCGCCGGCCGTGGTCACCGCGCTGGTCGCCGGCGTGCTGGCCGCGCTGCTCTGGTCGTTCGGGCGGGACGTGCACTGGCTGTGGCGCGGCCGCGATCCTCAGGTCGACCGGTGGCGGGCGGAGCTCGCCGGCTGACCGGCCGACGTCACAGCCCGCCGGTCGCCGGTCCGCCCGGCAGCACCGCGTAGACGTCGCCCGAGTTGGCCGCGTGCGGCAGCGACCGAACATGATCGGCCATCTCCGCTTCCGACACCCACCGTCCGAAGGTCAGCCGCTGGCTCTCACCCAACGCGACGTCGAACCGGTAGTCGCCGAGCCCAGCCAACCGCCGCAGACAGCGCAGCGCCGTGTCCCGCTGGATCGTGGTGAACTCGAAGGACAGCGCCGGCAGCGGCCTGGACAACCCGACGAGCACGGTCTCCTCGAACCCCTCGACGTCGATCTTGACGAACGCGGGCCGGCCGTACTCGGCGACCAGCTGGTCGAGAGTCGTCGCCGGCACCTCGATCTCGCCGTCCCAGACCTGGCCCTTCCAGCCGTCGGCACCGTCGGCGGCACCCACGAAGTCGGCCGAGGCGGTGGAGACCGTGGGGTTGGCCGAGTTGATGTACATCCGTACCGGCCCGGCGGTGTCACCGCACGCCGCCGGCAGGACGGTCACCGCCGGATCGTCCGCGTAGACCAGCCGTACCGCGCGGGCACACAACGGCTGCGGCTCCACCGCCACCACCCGCGCGCCCAACCGCCGGAAGCTGCCGACCCGGTCGCCGACGTGCGCACCGATGTCGAAGACCAGATCGCCCGGTGCGACGAACCGCCGGTAGAGCAGGTCCATCGCGGCGTCCCGGTCCGGATCGCCGTAGTAGAACTCCAGCGACCGGCGCAACCCGGCGAGCTGCGGATCGGCGGCCAGCACCCGGGACGGCACAGCGGTGCGTGGCTGGTCAGCGGCGGTCACCGGTCGATGGTACGCCGCCCGTGTGCTTGCCTGGCGGTGAACGCCTCCCGGGTCAGGAACGCAAGCTGAGCACGCTTGTCGGCCAACGCCAGCTCCACGTCGAACTCGAAGCCCAGTCGCTTCCAGCGGCGCAGCGCCCGGTCGTTGCGGACGTCCGGCTCGATGACGATCCGGCGTCGGCTCGGATCGGCGAACAGGTATCCGGTGAACGCGTCCGCCACCGCGCCGGTGAACCCGGCGACCGGCCGCCGGGCCGGAGCGAGGAACAGATGGATCCCGATGTCACCGTCGCGCACCGGGTAGTGCTCGCCGAGCGGGTCCTCGGCCGGCAGGTAGGTCTGGAAGATGCCGACCGGTTCGTCGTCGACGGTCATCAGGTACGCGTGGTGCGAGTCCAGACCGTCGAGGAACCGGTAGATCTCGCCCACCTGGTCCCGGGTGTGCCCGGTCATCCCCCAGAACCGGGCCCGTGGCTCGGTGACCCAGCCGTACAGCAGATCGAGGTCCTCAGTGGGGTCCAGCACCACCAGACGGAATCGGCCGATGCCGGGCAGTTGCTCGACGTACACGGCCGGCCGTGCCGTCCCGCCGGGGCCGGCGGTCCAGCGCACCGGCGCGACCGGGACCAGCTGACCTGCCGCCCACCGGGGCAGCTGGTCGGCGAAGTGCCGGTCACCGGGCCGTCCCGAGGCACCGAACGGCACCACCCAGCGGCTCGCCGACGGGTCGGCGAGGTCCCACACGTAGCGGGCCACCGGCCCGCGCCAGCACACGTCGGAGACACCGGGCACGCTGGAGGTGGCCAGGACGCTGCCGGTGTCGCCGTCGAGCGGGACCGGGCTGCCGAGCGCGTCGGTGGCCGGGTCGGCGGCGCCGGGCAGCACCCGTACCGGGTGCAGCAGGTGCCGGTCGCCCCACCGACCCGGCGGCGGCCCGTCGGCCACCTCGACCAGCGCGGCCACCGCGCAGCGGCCCGGGTCGCCACCCAGCCGGGGCAGCCCGTCGACCAGCCGGTCCAGCGCCAGCCCGATCCGGCCCACCGGGTCGGTCCACGGGGCGAACAGTTCGTCGAAGCCGGGTTCGGCGTGCAGCGGCCGCAGGCAGGGCTCGGCGGACAGCCGGTGGACCAGCGCGGCCCGCCAGGCGGCGAACAGCCCGGCGTCGGCGCTGTCGGCCGCCATCCGACCGTCCCAGTCGAGCAGCTTCTCGCGCAGCCGGCGCACCGGCCCGGGCTGGTCGGTCAGGTCCAGGCCGCACAGCAGCCGACGCAGCCCGGCCAGCGGCACCAGGGTGTCCATGTGCACCAACTCGGGTGCGGCCCCGCCGTCGACCAGCTGGCGGATCCGTCGGGCCCGGTGCGGTGCGGCGAAGTCGACGCCGAGGTCAGCGGTGTCGCCGCCGCGCCGGTCGTTGGCATTGACCACCACATCGGACACGTCGGCGGCGGGCAGGGCGGCGTAGCCGGGTCGCCAGGCGTACCGGGGTGCCCAGCCGGGCACCGGCACCTGCCGGCACCGGTCGTCGCGCACCGGCACCCGGCCGGCGACCAGCCGGCGTACCGTGCCGGAGCGGTCCGCGACCAGCACGCTGTTGACCGGCTCCACCCAGTGCCGCAGTGCCCGTTCGACGTCGCCGACCCGGCGGGCGCGCAGCAGCGGCAGCAGCGCGTCGAAGCCCAGCGCGCCGCCGACCCGGCTCGGCGTCCGCAGGCTGATCGCCTCACCGGTGCGTCGGTCCACGTCGATCACCGGCCCGCGCGGGGTCTCGATCACCTCGACCGGCACCGGGTCGGCGTCGCGTACCTCGATCAGCTCGGTGTGCGCCGGCACCGGGGCCCAGCCGTCGGTTTGGCGGGCCAGGACCTGCCCGTCGACCCGGCGCAGCTGTTCGCGGTACAGGTCCTGGTAGTCGGCCATGGCGTTGGTGATCGCCCAGGCGACGTCGCCGGCGTGGCCGAAGTGCGGCAGCCCCGGCACGCCGGGGAAGGCGAACCCGAAGACGTCGAACTCGGGGCAGGTCAGCTGCACCTGCTGGTAGACATTGGGCAGCTCCAGGATCCGGTGCGGGTCGCCGGCGATGACCGGGGATCCGGTGCCGCTGTGCTGTCCGGTCACCGCCCAGGCGTTGCTGCCCGACGACGCGGGCGGCTCCATGGCGAACAGGTCGACCGCCGCCGGACCGAGGGTCGCGGTGACGTGCGCCCGCCACAGCTTGTTGCCGAAGGTGCCGAACAGCACGTGCTGCACCAGGAACACGCCGAGCGGGGTCCACGGCCGCCAGGTGCCGGCGGTGGTGCCGGTGGCGGCGAACTCGGGTGCCGCGACGGCGCCCTCGGCCAGACCGTCGTTGACGCCGTCGACGTACGCGCCCACCCAGCGGCGGGTCGCCGGGTCCAGCCGGTGGAAGCAGCGTTCGGCGGTTTCGTCGAGGCGGACCCGGCGGGCGAACCGGTCCCAGCCGACCTCGGCCGGGCCGAGCCGGCTGGCCAGCGCGCCCTCCGCGCGCCACCGTTCGACCTCGATCTGCCAGGCCCGGTCGGTGGCGGCGGTGTGCCCCTGCAGGTAGGCGAGGTCGTCGACGTCGGCCGCCCACAGGTGCGGTACGCCGTACCCGTCCCGGTGCACCCGCCCGGACCGGCCGGTGCCGTACCGGGCCGTGCCGGGGCCGGCGCCGGATGGAGCCGTCACGGGGCCGGAGCCGCGACGGCGGCGATCGGGTTGTCCTGTGTACCGACGAAGATCAACGACCCGGCCTGGTCGGTCAGGTCGACCATCTGCAGCGTGTTGCGCAGCTGCAACCGGTTCAGGCAGGAGTGCCGGAAGGTGGGCGCGAAGAAGTTCAACCGGTCCCGCAGCTGCGGGTGGTCGTCGCCGTGCTGACGGACGCACTCGGCGACCAGCTGCCAGAACCGGTCCGCCGGCAGCACGCCGTCGGCGTCCAGGATCGCGGCGAGGAAACGCAGGAACCCGTCGAAGACGTCGGTGAACACGGCCAGGACCCGGAAGTCGTCGTCGACCGGCATCCGGATCCGCTCGACCGTGGCCGGCAGCTCCCGGTCGTGCATGGCGACGACCTCCTCGCCGATGTCCTTCATGAACACCCGGACCGGTACGTGGTCCGCCAGCACGAGGATCAGGTTCTCCCCGTGCGGCATGAACGCCAGGTCGTGGCCGAGCAGGCAGTGCAGCAGCGGGCGCAGGTAGGCCCGCAGGTACCGGGCCAGCCAGTCGGCGGCCGGCAGGCCGGACGCCGCGATCAGCGCGGTGGCCAGGTGCGCGCCGTCGCGGTCGCGGTGCAGCAGGCTGGCCATGGTGGCCAGCCGCTGCCCGGGCGCGATCCGGGGCACCGGGCTTTCCCGCCACAGCGCGGCGAGCATCCGCTGGTACGCCGAGACCGGCGCCCCGCTGCGGTGGTACGCGTCCCCGGTGTAGCCGACCGAGGCCAGCTCCCGCAGCACCTCGAACCCGCAGTCGCGCAGCGTGTCGTCGGCGGCGACCAGGTCGGCGACCCAGTCGTTGATCGGCGGGGTCGCCCGCATGTAGGCGGGGGACAGCCCGCGCATGAAGCCCATGTTCTGGATGGACAGTGCGGTCTTGACGTAGTGCCGATGCGGGTGGTCGATGTTGAAGAAGGTACGGATCGACTGCTGCGCCCGGTACCGGTCCGGGCTCGTGCCGACCGGGACGATCGCCCGGGACGCCACGTCGGCGGCGAAGGTGACGCCGACCTTGTGTTCCCACTGCCACGGATGCACCGGCAGGTACCGGTAGTTGGCCGGGTCGAGGCCGAGGTCGTGCAGCTGGTCGGCGAACCGGTGCAGCGTCTCGGCACCCAGTTCGTCGAGGTAGTGGCTCTGCTCGTCGACGCCGTGGCCGGCGGTGAAGGTGCTGAGGTCGCGGCGTACCGCCAGCCAGACCAGCCGCACCGGGGTGCCGGCTTCCGGCGCGTACGCCTCGTGGTCGGCCAGGCCGAAGCCGATCCGGCCGTTGTTGGCGACGAACAGCGGGTGGCCCTCGGTCATCGCCGCCTCGATGGTCTGGAAGTCGGCGTGCACCAGGTCGGCGGCGCGTTCCCGGCGGTGGTGGTGCTTCCAGGCGGCACCGGCCAGGGTGGCGCTGATCTCCTCCAGGTAGGTGCCGAGCAGCTTCGCCGGGATGCCCAGCGTCTCCCGCAGCTCGACGACGAGGTCGAGGGCGTCCAGCTCCGCTGGGGTGCCGTCGACCTCGCGGGTCAGCGACGCGGCGTCGATCAGCCAGTGGTCGAGAGCGTACCGGCGGGCCCGGAACCGGTACGCGACCCGGTCGCCGGTCGTCAGCTGGTACCCGTCGCCGCCGGGGCCGGCCGGGAGCGTGTCGTCGGGTCGGGGCTGGATCAGCCGTTCGTGGCTGAACTCGGCGATGGCCTTGGCGACCAGCTGGCGGTGGGCGGCCGCGATCGGGCCCGGCGCGAGGTGGGCGGGGGGTGTCATTGGGCTCTCCGTGGCTGATCCGTCGGCACCGGCCAGCCGGCTGGCGCTGAACGCGGACCGGGAACAGAAGCTGAGCCGGGCCTGCTTGTCGGACAGTTGGATCAGCCGGTCGACGACGAAGCCGGCTTCGGCGTTCTTCACGGCGATCGCCTCGTTGCGTACGTCGGGCTCGACGACGACCCGGTGGTGCGCCGGGTCGGCGAAGACGAAGGCCATCACCGTCCGCATCACCGCCGACGTCACCCCGTGCCGGGGCTCGCCGTCCGGCGGTGCGACCAGCACGTGCATCCCGACGTCGCCGGGCTGTACGGGGTAGTGGTCGGCGAGTTCGCTGTGTGCGGGTTCGTAGGTCTCGGTGAGGAACAGCGGTACGCCGTCGAGTCGGCCGAGCCACGCGTGATGGTGCGGGTTGGCGTCGATGCGCTGGTACTCGCGCCGTACGGTGTCGAAATCAGCGTCGGGCATCCCCCAGAACACCGACCGGGGGTGGGTGATCCAGGCGTGCAGCAGGTCGGCGTGACCGGCGACGTCGAGCGGTTCGACGGTCATCCGGCCGAGCGGGTCGTCGATGGTGAACATGGTCGTCGTGGCGGCGGTCACCGGATCAGCGCCTCCTGCCGCTGCGTGGCCACCGGACCGGTAGCGGCCGCCGGTGCCGACGGTGTGTTGCTGTCCGACGGCGCGCCGAAGTGCTGAAAGGCGATCTTGCGCTCGATCGGGTAGACCTCGCGGCCGAGCATGTTGGCGATGATCACCGAGTTGCGGTAGGGGCCCATGCCCAGGTCGGGTGCGGTGAGGCTGTGGGTGTGCTCCTCGGCGTTCTGCACGAAGATCTCCCGGTCGCCGTGGTCGACGGTGTAGCCGAGCGCCACGTCGAACCGGCCCCGCTCGTCCCACCGGATTCGGTCGCGGACCGGGTCCAGGAACGCCGGCACGGCCGGCCGGTAGCCGGTGGCGAGCACCAGGCCGTCGGTGTCCATGGTGAAATCGCGGTCCTGCTCCTGGTGGTGCAGGGCGAGTCGGTACCGTCCGGTGTCGGGGTCCCAGTCGGCGCCGGTCAGCGCGGTCCCGGTGAGCAGGGTGGTCGGCACCGGGCCGGCGACGTCCTTGCGGTACAGCGTGTCGAAGATGGTGTCCACCAGGTCGCCGCTGATGCCCTTGTAGAGGCTGCGCTGGTCCCGGTTGAGCCGGTCCCGGCTGGCCGCCGGCAGCCCGTGGAAGTAGCGGACGTACTCCGGTGAGGTCATCTCCAGGGTGAGCTTGGTGTACTCCATCGGGAAGAACCGGGGCGACCGGGTGACCCAGTTGAGCTGGTAGCCGTGGGTGTCGATCTCCTCCAGCAGGTCAAGGTAGATCTCCGCGGCGCTCTGCCCGCTGCCGACCACGGTGACCGACCCGAGGCTCTGCAGCCGGGCCTTGTTCGCCAGGTAGTCGGCGCTGTGCACGGCCGGGCCGGGCAGGTCCCGGACCACCGCCGGGCGGTACGGCACGGTACCGATGCCGAGCACCAGCCGCCGGGTCCGCAGCGTCGTCGTCGCCCCGGTGCCGGCCTCGGTGACCCGTACCAGGTAGTCGCCGGTCGCGGCGTCGTGCTCGACCCGGTCGACCCGGCTGCCGAACCGGACGTTGGGCAGCTGGGCGGCCGCCCAGCGGCAGTACGCGTCGTACTCGGCGCGCAGCGGGTAGAAGTTCTCCCGGATGTAGAAGCGGTAGAGCCGGCCGGTCTGCTTCAGATAGTTGAGGAACGAGTACGGCGACGTCGGGTCGGCCATTGTCACCAGGTCGGCCAGGAACGGCACCTGGATGGTGACTCCCTCGATCATCAGCCCGGGGTGCCAGGCGAACTCGTCGCGCTGCTCCAGGAACACCCCGTCCAGGTCGTCGACCGGCGCGGTCAGGCAGGCCAGGCCGAGGTTGAACGGCCCGAGCCCGACGGCGACGAAGTCATACGTTCGCATTGGCGCACACCTCCGGGGTGACCGGCTCCGGGACGATCAGCGCCGGATCCCATTCGGCGTCGAGCAGCTCCTGGCCGGTGCGGCGGATCAGCTCGATCACGGTACGCAGGTCTTCGACGGTGGTGTTCGGGTTGAGCAGCGTGAATTTGAGCCAGTAGTGCCCGTCGACGACGGTGCCGGCGATGATCGCGGCGCCGTCGGCGAACAGCCGAGCCCGCAGCCGGGGCAGCAGCCGGTCGCAGTCCTCCACCGGTAGCCAGTCCGGTCGGTACCGGAACAGCACGGTGCTCAGCACCGGTCGCATGACCAGCTCGAAGTCGTCGCTTTCGCGGAGCAGACCGTAGGCCTGTTGGGCCAGGTAGACGACCTGGTCGAACATCTCGCCGAGCTGGTCGGCGCCGATCGCCCGCAATGTCATCCACAACTTCAGGGCGTCCAGCCGGCGGGTGGTCTGCAGGCTCTTGTCGACCTGGTTCGGCACGGTCGCGGTACGTGGGTTCAGGTAGTCGGCGTGCACCGCGACCCGCCGCATGGTCGGCGCGTTCCGGACGATGATGGCGCTGGAGCTGATCGGTTGGAAGAAGCTCTTGTGGAAGTCGACGGTGACCGAGTCGGCGGCGGCGATGCCGTCGAGCAGGTGCCGGTGGCGGGTGGAGATCAGCAGACCACAGCCGTACGCCGCGTCGACGTGCAGCCACACCGCCCGGTCGCGGCAGATGGTGCCGATCGCGGCGAGCGGGTCGACGCAGCCGCGGTCGGTGGTGCCGGCGGTGGCGACGACCGCCATCGGCACCAGGTCCTGGTCGAGCAGCCGATCGATCTCGGCGTCGAGCGCCACCGGGTCCATCCGGCCGGTGCCGTCGGTGGCGACCGGGACGACCGCGTCGGCGGCGAGTCCGAGCAGACCGGCGGACTTGCTGACGCTGAAGTGGCTCTCCGCCGTGGCCAGGACCCGCAGCCGGGGCAGCATCGTGGCCCGGTCGGCGTCGGCGCGGGCCAGGCGGTCCTCCCGGGCCAGTAGCAGGCCGTGCAGGTTCGACTGGGTGCCGCCGCTGGTGAAGACGCCGTCGGCGGTCGGGCCGAATCCGATCCGCTCGGCCGTCCAGGCGATCAGCCGGCGCTCGATCAGCGTGCCGGTGGTGCTCTGGTCCCAGGTGTCGACCGAGGTGTTGACAGCGGCGAGCAGCAGTTCGGCGTTGAGTGCGGGGATCGCCACCGGGCAGTTCAGGTGGGCCAGGTAGGTGGGTTCGTGGAACCACACCGCGTGGTCCAGATACAGGTCGGCGACCTCGTCCAGTGCGGCGTCGGTGGTGCCGAGCGGTGCGTCCAGGTCGACGCTGTCGACCTTGGCCTGCAGCGGTGCCACGGCGTCGCCGGAGTACGGCTGGCGGACCGCCCGTACACGGTCGGCGAGGACCGCTGCGGTCCGGTCGATGCTGGACACGTAGGTGTCCACGGTGTGCCGGCCGAACAGATGCGGGTACATTGGTCTCTCCAACACCGCCTCCATAAGGGTAACCTAACCTAACTTAGGCGAGGCTACTGGGAGGGCCGGTGAAACGGAACTGGGCAGGACCCCTTCTCCACGGGACACGGGGCCGGCAGGCGCGTCCCACGCCCCTCGGCGGGACCGCTGTCGTGCGTCGTGACCAGCGGATTCATGCCGCCAGCGGAGGCCGAGCGGACGCTTGTGACCTGCGTCCCACCAGGTGGATTCCGGTGCGGCCGCTCGGCGTCGGTGGGAGGGCCGCCGGATGACCGCCGCCGTCGCCGCCCGCGGGCGCACCATGTCGACACTGACCGCGCTGTACGTCACCCAGTACCTGGGATTCGGGTTCATCACCGTCGGGTTGGCCAGCATTTTGCGCGCCGGCGGCACCTCGCTGGAGACTCTCGCGCTGCTCAACCTGATCGGTCTGATCTGGCCGGTCAAGTTTCTCTGGGCACCGATCCTGGACCGGTACGGCCCACGGCGGGGCGGCCACTACCGCTCCTGGCTGCTGGTGCTGCAGAGCGGCATGGTGCTGGCCCTGCTGGCCCTGCTCGCCGCCGACCCGGCGACCGGGCGGCTCGGCCCGGTCGTGCTGATCTGCGCGCTGTTCGTGTTCCTGTCCGCCACCCAGGACATCGCCGCCGACGCGGTCGCGGTGCGGATGCTGGCCGACTCGGTCCGGGGCACCGGCAACGGGATCCAGGTGGCGGCGAGCTACGTCGGCAACATCCTGGGCGGCGGCGTCTGCGTGGTGGTCTACGACCGATTCGGCTGGCAGGCAGCAGTCGGCCTGCTCGCCGCGCTCACCGCGACCGGTCTGCTGGTGGTGTGGCGGTTCCGCGAGCCCGAGCGGATCGCCCGGCCGGCCGGGGCGCGTCAGGCGTACGGCGCGCTGCTGTCCGTCCTCAGCCAGCCCGGCTGCCGCCGCTGGGCGCTCGGCGTGGTGCCGCTGCTCTACATGGGAGCCGGGGCGGCGTACGGACTGGTGTCGCCGGCCCTGGTCGACGCCGGCTGGTCGTTGCAGCGGATCGGCTTCGTGACCGGGATCGTCACCAGCGTCCCGGCCGTCGTCGCCGGACTGGTCGCCGGTGGCCTGGTGGACCGGATCGGCCGGGCCGGGGTGCTGGTGGTCGGTGGCGGGTCGCTGGTCGTCGCCACGGTGCTGCTGCTGCCGATGCTCACCGGCCGGGCCGCCGGCGGGTTCACCACGGTCGCGTTGTGCTGCTTCATGGCCGCGTACACGGTGGCGAACGTCGCGCTGTACACGGTGAACATGGACTACTCCCGGCCGGGCACCGGGGGTACCGACTTCACGGTGCTGTCGTCGTTCGGGCTGGTCTGTTCCTACCTGGCTGCGGCGCTCGGCCTGACGGCGGCGGCCCGGGTCGGCTACCCGGCGGTCGCAGTGGCCGCGATCGTGCTGATCCTCGCCGGAGTCGTCGTCGGCGTCCGCCACCAGCGCCGGTACCGGCCGGCGACCGGCCCGCAGCCGTTCCCGGAGCCGACCGGATCACCAGGGCAACGGTCGGACGAACATGGCGTGCTGGCGCCAGCCGGGGAAGGGCACCAGGTCGCCGACGTGCTGCCAGCCCAGCACCCGCATGCTGCGCAGCACCCGGGAGTTGGAATCGGCGACCGCCAGTGAGGCCCGTTCCTCGGTGCGGCTGGCCAGCAACTGGGAGAACAACGCCACGCCGACCTGCTGACGTTGGAATTCGGGCAGCACGAACGCCTCACAGACGGCGAAGGTCCGGCCCGGCCACTCCCGGGCAAGGTCCGGGTCGGCCGCCGACCGCAGGTCGCGCCACCAGAGCGTCTCCGGTGGCAGCGGACAGCCCATCACCGTTCCGGCCAGTTGGTCGCCGACGTAGCCGACGGTGGCGGCGAATCCGGGTGCCTGCGCCGTCCACTCCAGCCGTTGCTCCACCGACGGCTGGGTGTGGTCGGTCAGGTGCAGGTCCTTGGCGTGCACCTGGCGGTACACCTTTGCGAGATCGTCGATCTGCACCCGGTCGGTCAGCACCACCCGGTGGCGTGCGGCGCCGGCGTCCGTCGTGTGGTCGAGGCCCATGCCACTCCCTTCGTCGATGAGGTGAGCCTAACCTAACTGGATGACCGGATTCTGCCAAGGCCGCCGGTTCCGCCGACCGGCTGCCGGTAGTCGACCGCCGCCGGGGTCGCCTGCGGAACGACCCGGTGCCCGACCAGCAACCGGTGCAGACCGATCACGATGGCGGCGACCAGGACCGCGTTGCGGGCGGCCAGCAGCACGGCCCCCGGCCAGCCCGGCGTGCCGATCACATCGGGATAGAACCACGGAAAGTAGGTGCTGGTCAGTACGGTCGCCCCGACGATCAGCACGGCCGGTGCCCGTTGGGTGGTGTCCCGGCGGGTCAGACAGACCGCGGCCAGTCCGAGCAGCCAGAGCAGATACTGCGGGGAGAGCACCCGGCTGGTGACCACCGCCACCCCGACGGCCAGCAGCGCCAGGTCGAAGCCGACCGTCGGGGTCCAGTCGATCCGGCGCCCCCGGAAGAGCCACCACCAGCCGAGCAGACCCAGACCGGCGAGGGTCGACGAGGGCAGCACGGCGGCGACCGAGGTGGCGACCGGGTGGATGAACTCCATCGCGCCGTAGCTGTACTCCACCACGATCGACGGATCGGCGATCCGGGCTAGGACCAGCGGGGTGGCGGCGACCGACTCGACCTGGAGCCCACGGTCCGCCTGGTTGTCCGAGAAACCGGACCAGGCACCGGCGTAGGAGACCGTCAGTACGGCGCCCAGCACGGCAGTCGCGGTCACGAAGCCGATCGACATGGGGCGCAGCCCGCGCAGCGGCCGAGCGGTGATAAGCAACATCGCCGGCCAGACCTTGGCCAGCGCACCGACCGCCAGCGTCGCGCCGGCCAGCGCCGGCCGGCGGACCGTGGCGGCCAGCGCGACCACCGCTGGCGCGGTGACGAAGACGTCGTAGCGCGCGTAGGTCAGCAGGCTCAGCAGCGGTACGGCGAGCGCCCAGCACAGCGCGCCGAGAATCCGGTTGCCGCCCCGGGACAGCCGGATCAGGGCCAGCAGGACCACCAGGTCCGCGCCGAGGGCGAACAGGACGAAGACCGTGGTGTAGCCGGTCCGCGTCGACTCGGCGAGCCAGCCGACCGCGACGAACAACGCCGCCGCGCCCGGCGGATACTGCCACATCGGGTCGGCGCTCGGCACCCGGCCGTCGCGCAGCTGCCCGCTCCACCGCCGGTACAGGTCGACGTCGGCGAACACCTCACCGGCGTCGAACCCGGGAACGAGTTGTGCGTAGACCGCCATCAGCGCGGCCCGGGTGACCAGCCACACCAGTACCGTCGCCGGCACCGCCCACCGGCTCTTTAGGAGTCTCATCCGCGTCGGCAGCGTCAGCTCGACGGCGGTGTGACCAGCTGCGGGCCGGGCCGACCGCGCAGCACCCGCAGCGCGACGGCCGGGCGGACCACCGCAGACAACGGTGCGACCAGGTGGAACACGTCGGTCAGGACGCGCTGCACGTACGGATCGCGGTTGGCGACGTCGGCCGCCCGGTCCAGGTACCAGCGGGACAGCACACCGCCGCGCCGCGGTCGTGGCCCGACGGTCGTCGGGTACCGCAGGTCGGCACCGGTGGCGATCAGCCAGGCGGTCTCGCTGCAGCCGGCCACCCGGGCCTGCGCCGCGCGGCCCAGCGCGCCACCGCTGTCGCGCAGCTGCTCGGCCAGCACCACCGCCGTCCGGGCGGCCACGGCCATCCCCTGGCCGTAGACCGGGTTGAAGGTGCACGAGGCGTCGCCGACCACCGCGAACCCGTCCGGCCAGCGTGGCATCGCCTCGTATCGGCGGCGATGGTTCGCGGTGTTGCGGAACCCGTGGATCGGTGAGTCGGGTGTGGCGTCGCGGATCGCCTGGTGGATCAGCGGGCTGCGCAGCCCACGGGCGAACTCCAGGAAACCGGCCTCGTCGGTCGGCGGGTGGTCGCCGCCCAGGCCGCCGAGGGTCACCATCCACCGTCCGTTCTCGATCGGATAGATCACCCCGCCCCGACCGGACCGGGGCGGCTGCGGCATCACCACGATGTTCTTCCACCCGGCACTGGCCCCCGGCGGCAGCAGGTAGCGCCGACTCGCGTAGCCGAGTCCCGCGTCGATCCGGGTCTCGTCGGGGCGGCCGTAGCCGAGCTCGGCCAACCAGTCCGGCGCGTGTGAGCCGCGGCCGCTGGCGTCCACCACCAGGTCGGCCGGCAGGCTCCGGTCGGCGGCACCCGCAGCGCGGGGACGCATCCGTACGCCGGTGACCGCGTCGCGGCCGTCGGCGCCGAGTAGCCCGATCACGTCATGGGACGGCTCGAACCGGATCCGTGGATCGGTGGCCAGCCGCTGGCGGACCGTCCAGTCGAGCAGCTCCCGGCTGGTCCCGACCAGCTGGTGGGTCGCCGGGAACCGTTCCCGCCACCCGGTCGGCGCCAGGTACAGGACGTCGGTCGGCGCGTCGACCCGAACCGCGCCGGCGGCGTGCAGTTCGGCGATCAGGCCGGGGAAGAGCTGATCGAGCGCACGCTGCCCGGCGGTGATCAGCACGTGCAGGTGGTGCGCCTGCGGGACGCCGGCGCGGACCTGCGGCGCGTCGGGGAACCGGTCCCGGTCGACCACGGTCACTCGGTCGACGTGCTCGGCGAGTGCGCGGGCCGCGCACAGCCCGGCGAGACTGCCGCCGATGACGACTGCGTGCCGGGCGGCGGAAACGGATCGGGCCATGCCGCTATCTTCGCTGATCGGTCCGATGTGCACCACCGGGCATCCGCCGGTACACCGGGGCGAGCCGGCGGTGCAGCTCCCGGTAGACGTCGAAGAGTTCGTCGTAGCGGACGCGGTGCGCCGCCGTCGGGGCGAACACCTGGTCGGTCCGCAGCAACGCCGGGATCTGCCCGAACGTCAGCTGCCCGGTGCCGACCGCGCCGATCCAGCCGGCGCCACGGGCGTTGACCGCGACCGGGTCCGGGTCCCGACGCACCTCGACGCCGAGCACGTCGGCGAAGATCTGGCACCAGGCCGTCGACCGGGCGCCGCCACCGGTGACGGTCAACGAGGTCACCGGGGTGCCGAGGAACCGGTCGACCGCCGCCGACAGCCACCGGGTGTTCAACGCGACGCCTTCGAAGACGGCCCGCAGCAGATCGGACCGGTTGGTGTCGAGCGAGATGTTGACGAACGCGGCACGCAGGTCCGGATCATCGACCGGTGCGCGTTCGCCGTAGAGCCACGGCAGGTAGAGCACCCCGTTGGCGCCGGCCGGCACGGTCGGCAGGATCGCGTCGAACGCGTCGAAGATCGACGTCTCGTCGGTGGCGAGGCGGCCGGCGCCGACCAGCGGGTCGTCGTACTCGACGATCTTTTCCTTCAGCCAGGTGAGGTTCGCCCCGGCGGTGGCCTGCAGCGCGGTCATCAGGTACCGGTCGCCGATCGCGCACGGCACGGCGGCGATCTGCGCGACCGGGTCGGTCTTCTTGCGGCGCACGTGCGCCGCGATCCACGACGAGGTGCCCAGGTACAGGTGCGGGTCGTCGTCGGCGGTGGTACCGGCGCCGATCGCCGCCGCCGTGGTGTCGATCGCCCCGGCCACCACCTGGACGGTCGGCGGCAGACCGAGGTGGGCGGCGGCGTCCGGGTGCAGCGTGCCGATCACTTCGGTGCAGGCCACGATCGGCGGCAGTTTGTCCGCGTCGATGCCGCAGTCGGCGACCAGGGCGGGAGAGTAGCGGACCCGGTCGGGTCGGCGGTTGTCCGTCACCCAGGAGGTGAGGATCGAGTCGACCGTGGCCACCGTACGGCCGGTGAGCTTGAGGTTGATCCAGTCCAGCGCGTTGAGGAAGGTCGCGGTCCGCGCGTACACCTCGGGCATGGTGTCGCGGACCAGCAGCATGTGCGCGGCCGGGTCCTTGCCGGTGGTGGACGGCATCCCGCCGGTCAGCCGCAGCCAGCGCACGATCCGGCGGACCGACATTCCGCCGTACGCCGGGAAGCCGCCGAACTGCCGCCGCAGGTGCGCCGCGCCGCGCATGTCCAACCAGGTGATGCAGCGGGTCAGTGGCGTCCCGGCGGCGTCCACCGCGATGGTCCCCTCGCCCTGGGTGGACGAGCAGACGGTGGTGACCGCGCGCAGGTGTTCCGGGTGGGCCCGGCCGAGGTCGGCGACCACTTCGCCGAGCGCCGTCCACCAGGCCTGCGGGTCCTGTTCGGCGCCGCCGCCGGGCAGCACCAGCAGCGGCACCGGCCGCTGCGCCCAGCCGGTCACCGTACCGTCGGCGGCGACCAGCGCGGCCTTCATCCCGGAGGTGCCCAGGTCGATCGCGAGAACCTGCGGCGGGACGGCCGACACCGGGTCAGACCCCTTCCACCTGCGCGAACACCCGGTCGAACCGGTCCAGCGCGGTGTCGATCACCTCGTCGGTGTCGGCCATCGAGGTGTACATCCGGGAGCCGGCCAGGGTGATGACGCCATGCGCCGTGTACGCCGCACCCATCTGCTCCATCAGCCGCTTGCGGGACTTGTTCTCCCGGAGCAGCTTGATCGGGTTGCGCATGTCGAGCAGCATGACGCCACTGCACTCCAGATGCACGATCGACCCCTGGTTGTAGGCCACGTACGGCAGACCGTACCGGTCGATCAGCCGCTGCAGTCCCCGGGTGAGCCGGTCCCCGGCCCGGCCGGCGATCACCGGGGCGTTGGTCCGGGCCATCTCGGCGATGGCGAAGTAGCCGGCCGCGCAGGACAGCGGGTTCGCCGACAGGGTGCCGCCGACCTGGATGTGCGTCCCGCCGCGCCCGTCGAGCCCGGCGCCGAAGACGGCCATCACGTCGGCCCGCCCGCCGACGCCGCCGGCCATCGGGTAGCCACCGGAGACCGCCTTGCCGAACACGGTCAGGTCGGGGGTGACACCGAAGTAGCCGGCCGCCCCGCCGAGCCCGACCCGGAACCCGGTGACCACCTCGTCGAAGATCAGCAGCGCGCCGAACTCGTCGCACAACGCGCGGACCCTGGCGTTGAAGTCGCGCGGCACCGGGCGGGTGCCGGACTCCGGGCCGAGTGGTTCGACGATCACCGCAGCGGTGCCGCCCCGGACCCGGTTCTCGATCAGTTTGCGGCGCAACGCCCCGAGGTCGTGCGGGAACGCCTCCCGGGTGTTGGCGGTGGCGCCGAACGGGATGCCCTTGGCGTTCATCCGGTACGTGCCGGGCACCCGCAGCCCGTACACCATCGTGTCGGACCAGCCGTGGTACGCCCCACCGACCTTGATCACCATGTGTTTGCCGGTGAAGGCGCGGGCACCGCGTACCGCCGCCATCACCGCCTCGGTGCCGGAGCCGAGGGACCGGTACATCTCGATGTGCGGCAGGTACCGGTGGATGATCTCGGCGAGCTTCAGTTCGTACTCGTGGAACAGCCCGGTCACCGGCCCCGACTCCTTGACCACCGCGGCGACCTGCTCGTTGACCGGGCCGTAGTTGCTGCCCAGGATCGTCGGGCCGCCGGCCTGCAGGAAGTCGATGTACGTGTTGCCGTCGCGGTCGGTCAGGTAGGCGCCGTCGGCCGCGTCGATCGCCAACGGGAACGGGTAGTTGAAGGCCAGGTTGTGCTGTACCCCGCCCGGGATGCGCTTCTTCGCCCGGTCGGTGATTTCTCTGCTGGCCCGGCACCGGTCGGTGAAGTAGCCGAGCACGTCGAGCATCGCGTCGTGGCGCAGCCCACGCACCGGCTGGGCGACCAGGGCCTTGAGTCGGCGCATCGTGTCGTCGACGTCCAGGTACTCGGTGATCGCGTAGCCGAGTCGTGCGGACTCGCTGCCCGGCAGGTGCGCGGTGGTGGTGTCGGCGGTCGGCGGCCCGGCGGCGGCGATCTCGGCCGCCACCGCGTCGGCGCTGGGCAGCTGCTCCTGCGGTGGCACGCGCACCGGCGGGACCGCCTCGGTGATCTGCGCGGCGATCCGCTTCTCGTCGGCGCGCAGCTTGGTGAACGCGACCTCCCGGATCGCGGTCGGGATGGTGTAGACCTTGCCGGCTTCGCTGGTCAACGCCAGGAGATAGGCGATCGACACCTTCTCCAGCAGCGCCATGTTGAACACCGCGCGGTCCGGGTCGGTCCCCAGCGCGACGACCCCATGGTTGGCGATGATGAACGCGTTGTCGCCGCTGGCCACCTTCTTCTGCACGTTGCGGGCCAGCATCCCGGTGCCGGACGGGGCGTAGTCGACGATCGCCACCTGGCGGCCGAGGAAGCGCACCTGCTCGTCGGTGAGCGCCGGGATCGGCCGGCGCAGGAACGCCAGGGCCGAGGCGTACGGCTGGTGGGTGTGCACGATCGCGTTGACGTCGGGCCGCTGCCGGTAGATGTTGGCGTGCATCCCGGCCTCGATCGACGGCGCGAGGTCACTGCCGGTGCCGTCGGGTATGTGCGTACCGTCGAAGTCGACCAGGCAGATGTCCTCGATCCGCATCCGGTCGTAGTCGTAGTTGCTCGGCGTGACGGCGTACAGCCGGTGTCCCGGAACCCGGACCGACACGTTGCCCTCGGTGGCCTTCAGATAGCCCCGGTCCAGCATGGTTCGACACATGTCGACGACGTGCCGGCGGGAAGTGTGGTGGTCCATGGCGGGTCCTCCGGTCCTCCGGGGGTACGCGGCGAGAAACCTATCCTCGCCGCCGGCCGCCGCTGGGACACCGTCCCGCCGGCAGCGGAAAACAGCGACCGGATTGTCACCACGTGACAAATTCAGGCTGCGTGCGCCGTCAACGACCCGTTGCCCTGGGTCGGATTCTCACTAGATTGTCATCACGTGACAGAGTGGCGGGGTGCGAGCCCGCCCAGTGACCGTCACCCCCTGGCAGCGGCTGCCCGCCGAGCTGGCCCCGGCGATGCGGCCCCGGCTGGCGGCGGTGGTCGACACCGTGGCCGCTGCGGTGACCGAGCTGACCCCTGAGTTCGTCGGGATCGACGACCCGAAGTTCCGGGCCGACGTCCGGACTGCGGTCGACGTCGCCCTACAGCGTTTTCTGGACCTGGTCGGCACCACCGAGCCGGCGTTGCCGCCCCGGGTGCGGGAGGTCTTCGTCGCGCTCGGCGCGGCCGAGGCCCGGGAGGACCGTGGCCCCCAGGCGCTGCTCGCCGCCCTGCGGGTGGCCGGCCGACTGTTGCTGCGTCAGGTCGGTCAGGCGCTCGCCACGGTGCGCCCGGTCGACGCCGAGGCCCTCGCCGACTGCGCCGACGCGGTCACCGGTTTCGTCGACGAGCTGGCTGCGGCCGGCACCGACGGGTTCGCCCGCCAGCTGCGCGAACAGTCCGGCGAGGGCGACCGGGCCCGCCGGCAGCTGGGCGAACTGCTGCTGGTCGGCGGAGCCGGCGCCGCCACCGTGGCGGCGGCCGCCGTCCGGGCCGGCTGGCGGGACCTGGCCACCGTGCTGCCGGTCGTGCTGCCGGCCCGGCAGGCCCGCGACGCACGGTTCCGGTTCGGTACCGACGGCATCGTGGTCGACCGGGGCCGCGACGCCGTACTGCTGCTGCGCGTCGGCCCCCGGACCACCCGACCGGTGCTGGCCGACGCGCTGCACGGCTGGCGGGCCACGGTGGGCCCGGCGTTGCCGTGGCCGCAGGTGCCCCAGGCGGTACGACTTGCCGAACTCGCGGCGACCGTAGCCCGGACTGGCGGAGCCAACCAGGGCGATCCCGTCGACCGCACCGCCGTCTTCGCCGAGGACCACCTCACCGTGCTGGCGCTGCACGGCCACCCCGACGCGCTGGCGGTGCTGACCGGCCGCCGGCTGGCGCCCTTCGGCGCGCTGCCGCCCACCCAGCGCGCCGGACTGCTGCGTACGCTGCACAGCTGGCTGCGGCACTGGGGGTCCCGGTCGGCGGTCGCCGCCGAGCTGTTCGTCCATCCGCAGACCGTCAGCTACCGGCTCAAGCGGCTGCGGACGCTGCTCGGCGACGACCTGGACGACCCGGACCGCCGGTTCGAGCTGCTGTTGGTGCTCACCGTCGCCGACCCGCGCTGACCAGCGCGCTACCTGCCGGTCAGCGGTAGCGGCGCTGCCGCCACGCCGACTCGCGGGCCTCGTGGGTCAGCCGTTCGTGCATTGCCGCCGCCCGCAGCGACCGGCGGGACCGCCGGAGCAGCATCAGCTCGGCCAGGACCAGGCCGACGCACACCACGGCCAGCAGCGCGGTGCCGGCCAGCGCCGGCGACCGGGCGGCGACCGGAGCGAGCCCGACCAGCACGACGACGACCGCGACCCGGGTGACGGTGACCGTGCCGAGCATCCGGGCCTGGAACCCCACCTGGGCGACGAAGAACAACGCCACCCCGCCGAAGGCCAACGGCATGGTCGGACCCGCAGCCGGGGTCGACAGGTCGACCCCGGCGGTGCCGAGGTGATGCAACGCCTCCTCCATGCCGAGCGCGGTCAGGATCAGCCCGGCGATCATCGGCTGGTGCAGGTAGACGTACGCGTCGCGGGCCAGCGCCGCGCGCGACCGGCCGTCACCGGTGGCATGGAACGCCTGCAGCGCGGCCGGCGCGACCAGGTCGAAGTGCGACCACCACAGGGCGGCGGCGATCGCCACCGCGAAGGTCGCGCCGGCCACCGCCGGCCAGGTGACCGGCCTAGCGATCAGGTCGCTGCCGACGCCGACCGACACGATCAGTTCGCCCAGCGCGATCATCAGGATGAGCTCGAACCGCTCCACCCAGTGGTTGGCGGATCGCACCGCCCATCCCCAGGTGGCCAGCAGGTATCCGGCGGCGTATTCAACCGTCAGCGCGGCCAGCCAACAGCCGACCTGCAGCGCGAACACGACGTTCGGCGACAGGCCCAGGTACGGCGCCACGCCGGCGCCCACCAGCAGCGCGGTGGCGAGCAGCGGAGGGACCGCCAGCCGACCCAGCCGGGGGCCACCGGCCCGGTCGTCGGTAGGGGCCAGCCCGTACAGCAGCAGGTGCAGGCCCCGGACGACCAGGTAGCAGCCGGCCATCAGCAGCGGACCGGGCAGGCCGCTCGGCTTGTCGGTGAACGCCTGCGGGATGGTCAGCGCGGCGGTGAAGACCGCTGCCATCGCCGCGAACATCACCAGCGGGGCGATGCCCTCCCCGAGCCGGATTCGGTTGGCGAGCATCAGGTGTGAACACCACGCCCACCACAGCAGCGCCAGGATGAGCATCCCGGCGACGAGACCCTGGCCGGTGAGCTCGCCGGCGGTCACCCGGGCGATGTTGTAGAACGCGAAGACGAAGACCAGGTCGAAGAAGATCTCCAGCCGGTCGACCCGGGCGCCGGGACGGACCGAGCGCAGCCCGCCGCGCGCCGGCCGGGTCTCGTCCATGCCTGCCTCCGCAGCGGCCTTGCCGTGCCTGCGTCCGGCCGAACCAACCCGGACCCGTCAGTGTGCGCCTGCTCACCTGCGGTGATGGTAGTTCGTTGGCGGGTGGCGGACCGGAAAATCGACGCCGGGCAGTGGTCGGGCCGCCGTCGGCCCGGGCCAGCTGACATGTGATACGGACTGGGAAACCCGGAAATGGCCCGATGGATCTCGTCGCTGTGCACCAGTGCAATCATCCCGTGGCACTGTCTGGACTCGATGATCCCATTTATAGTTGCCGTGCCACCGTTCGTGTTCGCGGACGCGCCTGTCCGGTGTGTCCGTCATCTTGCTGGAGGTTCGTTAAAATGACGGCAACTATCGGACAATCGGGCGATGTGCGAGCCGATGTGGAAAATGCCAACATCGCCCGGATCTACGACTATTACCTCGGTGGACTCTACAACTTCGCGATCGATCGCGAACGGGCCGAACGCATCAAGCTGATGCTGCCCAGCGTCGACCTGCTCGCCCGGAGCAACCGGGACTGGCTGCGCCGTTCGGTGCGCTACCTGGTCGGCCAGGGCGTGCGGCAGTTCATCGACATCGCCTCAGGACTGCCGACGGTCGGCAACACGCACGAGGTGGCGCACGCCCTCGACGCCCAGGCCCGGGTGGTCTATGTGGACAACGACCACTCGGCTGTCGTCCACGGTGAGGACATCCTCGCCACGGAGCCGCTGGTGGCGATGGCCGAGGTCGACGGTAAGTACCCCGACCAGGTGTGGTCGCACCCGGCGGTCCGCGAGCTGATCGACCTGTCGCAGCCGGTGGGCATCGTCCTCGGCGGGCTGCTCGTCTTCGTTCAGGACGACGAGGATCCGGCCGGGCTCGTCGCGGCCTACCGGGACGCGCTGGCACCGGGCAGCTACATCGCGATGTCGCACCTCAGCGCGGACACGGCCGACGAGGAGACCCGCGGGCAGGTGGACCGGATGGTCGCCGCCTACCAGGCCGGCGTCGGCGCGAACCTCTACGTCCGGGACAAGGCCACCATCACCTCTTGGTTCGACGGCATGGAGCTGGTCGAGCCCGGTGTGACCCTGATGGCGGACTGGCGGCCGGACCCGGGTCTCGACGTGGACGCACAGACCCCGTCCCGGCAGCTCGGCTACGGCGGAATGGCCCGCGTCGGGTAACTCATCCGGTAAGCGCGGTTCGGTACCCCCCGGCTCTTGGCCGGACACCGTCCTGGAGCCGCCTGGCGAGCGTCCGGCCCCGTCGACCAACCGGGTCAACCTCCCGGCCCGGTCCCGCGTCTTCGTGGTGTCCGCTCGACCAGGAGGTTTCCCGTGACCGTCACCCCCAATCCGGGCAGTTCCGAACCGCTGTGGTCGGTGGGCGGCATCACCGCCGCGGTCACCGCGCTGCTGGGCGTGGTGACCGCGTTCGGTCTGCCGCTCACCGAGGCACAACAGGCCGCGGTCCTCGGCCTCGCCGCGGTTCTCGCTCCACTGATCGTCGCGCTGGTCGGCCGCGCCCGGGTGTACGCGCCGGCGACCGTCGAACGACTGGTCGGTGACACCACCCCCGGGGCCGACGGGTGAGCCATGCCGGTCCGGGCTAGGGCCGGCGGAGGTCGGCTACCGCGCCACAAGCTCCCGGCCGATGGTGGACAATCGGCCGGTGCCGTGACGCGGTGGGAGGTAGCGGGTGCGGATCCTGCTGGTCGACAACTACGACTCCTACACGTACAACCTCTTCCAGCTGCTCGCGGCGGTCGCCGGCAGCGAGCCGACCGTGCTGGCCAACGACGACCCCCGGCTTGCCGCCGTCGACCGGCTTGCCGCGCAGTGCGTGGTGATCTCGCCCGGCCCAGGTCGGCCGCACCGGGTGACCGACCTGGGCTGGGGGTGGGAACTGCTCGACCGCCGTCGCGACCTGCCGGTGCTCGGGGTGTGCCTCGGTCACCAGGCGATCGCGTTGCACGCTGGCGCGCGGGTCGACCAGCGGCGGGCCCGGCACGGACTGATCGACCGGGTGCGGCACACCGGTGCCGGACTGTTCGCCGGCATACCTCAGGGTTTCGCGGCGGTCCGGTACCACTCGCTGCGGGTGGCTGAGCCGGTGCCGGCGGACCTCATGGTGAGCGCGTGGGCCGCCGACGGCACGGTGATGGCGTTGACGCACCGTCGGTTGCCCCGTTGGGGCGTGCAGTTCCATCCGGAGTCGATCGCCAGCGAACACGGCGCCCAGCTGGTCGGCAACTTCCTGGCCCTGGCCCGGGCCGCCGGGTCCGCCGCCGCCACCGCCCGTCCGGTGGCGGCCGGGCCGCGCCGTGCCGCCCCCGCACCGGTGACAACCCGGCAGCCGGCACCTGACCCTGCGGCCCCCGATCCTGCGGCCTCCGGCCCGGGCTGGCGGCGCGACGTGACGGTCCTCGACGCGGAGATCGACACCGAGGCGGTCTTCCAGGATCTGTACGCCGACGCTCGGTACGCGTACTGGCTCGACGGCGCCGACGTCGCGGCCGGGCGTTCCCGGTTCTCCTTCCTCGGTGACGCCGACGGACCGCTGGCCGAGGTGCTCAGCTACCGGATCGGCAGTGGCCGGGTCGAGGTGCGCCGGCCGGACCGTCCCGTCGGGCAGGAGACCGGCGGCATACTCGACGTGCTGCGCCAGCGGTTGGCGCGGCGGCGGCTGCCCCCAGCTGGGCTGCCGTTCGACTTCGCCGGCGGCTACGTCGGCTATCTCGGCTACGAGATGAAGGCCGACTGTGCGCCCACCACCGCCCGCCGGGCCGACACCCCCGACGCGGTCTGGATCTTCGCCGACCGGCTGGTCGCCGTCGACCACCTGCACCGGCGCACCTACCTGGTGGCGCTGAGCATCGACGACGTCGGGCAGCACGCTGCCCGGGACTGGCTGGCGGCGACGGCGACCCGGCTGCGCGCGGTGCCGTCGTCGGTGCGGCCCGGGCCGTCCGACAAGCCGTCGGCACCGGACGCCGGGACGGACCTGTGGCGCTGGGTGACGCCCGCCCGCGACCGCAGCCACTACCTCGCCGACGTCGACGCGGCCCGCACCCAGCTGCGACGCGGCGAGAGCTACGAGATCTGCCTGACCAACCAGTTGTGGCTACCGCCGGTCGCGGATCCGCTGGCCTACTACCGGACGCTGCGTCGGATCAACCCCGCGCCTTACGCCGCGTACCTGCGGCTGGGCGACGTCGCCGTGGCCAGCTCCTCCCCGGAGCGGTTCCTGCGCATCCGCCCGGACGGCCGGGTCGACAGTAGCCCGGTGAAGGGCACCTCGGCCCGTGCGGACGACGCCGACGAGGACGACCGGCTACGTCGTACGCTGGCCAGCTCAGCCAAGACCCGGGCCGAGAACCTGATGATCGTCGACCTGCTCCGCAACGATCTCGGCCGGGTCTGCGAGGTCGGCTCGGTGCGCGTCCCCCGGTTCCTGGCCACCGAGACCTACCCCACCCTGCACCAGCTGGTGTCCACGGTCGAAGGGCGGCTGCGTCCGTCGACCGGCGCGGTCGACTGCGTACGGTCGTGTTTCCCCGGCGGGTCGATGACCGGTGCGCCGAAGCTGCGCACCATGGAGATCATCGACCGGTTGGAGCAGCGGGCCCGGGGGATCTACTCCGGTGCCCTCGGCTACTTCGGTCTCGGCGGCGGTGCCGACTTCAGCATCGTGATCCGTACTGCGGTGCTGACCGGCGACGGGGTCACCATCGGCACCGGCGGTGCCATCGTGCTGGACTCCGACCCGGCCGACGAGTACGCCGAGACGATGCTCAAGGCGCGGGCGCTGCTCGTCGCGTACCGGTCGGCCACCCGGTCGGTCCGGTGACCGGGTGAGCTGGACCCCGGCAACCAGGGCGATCCGGCTCACGGCCGAGCGTCAGGCCGCAGGCATGACCGGTCGTCGGCCGGGTACCCGGCCCCGGTGGCTCAGGACACTGCGACCCGCGTCCCCGCCGTCGACGTCGCGCTAGACGCGGACGTGATGGTGCCCGCCCGCACCCGGGCGGTGGTGCTGTTCGCCCACGGCAGCGGCAGCTCCCGGCTCAGTCCACGCAACCGGACGGTGGCCGGCCGGCTGCACGCGACCGGCCTCGCGACCGTCCTGGCCGATCTGCTGACCAAGGAGGAGGAGCAGATCGACGCGACCACCGCCCAACTGCGCTTCGACATCGCCCTGCTCAGCCGGCGGTTGACCGCGGTGGTGGACTGGGCCGTCGAGCAGCCGGAACTCGCCGGCCTGCCGGTGGGACTGTTCGGTGCCAGTACCGGCGCGGCGGCGGCGCTGAGTGCCGCCGCCTCCCGGCCGGAACGGGTCGGTGCCGTGGTGTCGCGGGGCGGCCGGCCCGACCTGGCCGGCAATGTCCTGGCCGAGGTACGGGCACCGACCCTGCTGCTGGTCGGGGAGCTTGATCCGCAGGTCGCGGAGCTCAACGCGGCGGCTGCGGCCGCCCTGCGGGCACCGCACGACCTGCGGGTGGTGCCGGGCGCCGGCCACCTGTTCGCCGAGCCGGGCGCGCTGGACCGGGTCGCCGCCGACGCCGCCGGCTGGTTCGACACACATCTGCGGTGAAAGTCGCTGCGTTCCGTCGCTGACCCGTCACTTAGTCGCGCTAGCTGCGAGTGACGTGCGCGCACTTGTTACGGTCGTCGACCGGTGCGACGTACGGAGGACGCGGCGATGATGAACGGGACCATTGCTTACCTGGTGACCGGGCTGGGATGCCTGATCGCGACGGCTGGTGTGGTGGTGGCGGCGATCGCCGTGTGGCAGACCCGGACCCGGGCCGGTGGCTCTCGGAAGAGGCCCGGTGGGGGACCGGTCGATCCGTTCCACACCGGTGACACCGACGCGTTGCGTGGCGATCCGCGTCGCCTCGGCCCCGGTGACATCGTGGAGATCCGGGCACAGTCGTACGCGGTCCGCGGCAGCCTGCACTTCGCCGAGGGCAGCTGGACCTGGAGCGAGCACTTCCTCGACGACGCGCGGGGCGACAAGCTGTGGCTCTCCGTCGAGTCCGATCCCGACCTGGAGCTGGTGCTGTGGCGGGCGGCCGGGCCGGACCTGCAACACCTGCAGCCCGGCCCGGCGGTGGTGGACGTCGCTGGGCGCCGTTACCGGCTCGACGAGTCCGGCCAGGCCCGGTTCACCAGCACCGGGGCGACCGGGCTGACCCCCAGCGGCTACGTGCGCTACTTCGACTACACCGCCCCGGACAACGCCCGGCTGTCCTTCGAAGGCTTCGGCGACTCGGGCCGCTGGGAGGTCGGCTTCGGCGAGGTGCTGCACCGCGCCGAGGTGATGATCTACCCGTCCGCTGGTCAGGCACCGACCGTCGGGAAGGCCTGACATGCTGGTCGCCCTGGACGCACCGTACGTCGACACCAGCGCGGCGGAGCTCAGCTTCGCGCTCGGTCTGGCCGAGCGACCCGCCCTGCACGTGCTCGAGCTGCCCCTGCCGGGCGCTGGCGGCGGCGCCCGCTCCGGTTCGCCGCCGACCGGTTCGCCGCCGGCAGGGCTGCTGCGCCTGCGGTTGCTCGGGGCCTCGCATCAGGTCGTGCTGCGTACCGCCGGCCATGACCTGGTCGAGACGCTCGCCTGCCTGCCCGGTCACCCGCCCGACCTGCCGGCGGTGGTGGACGCCGATGACGGCTACCGGTTCGCCGCGCGGGCGCTTCGGCTGTCGGCCGGCGAACTCGCCGGGCGGGCCGACCGCCTCCGCCGGCAGCTGACCGGTGACCCGCACGCCCTGGTCGGCGTCTTTCCGGGCAGCCCGGACGCACTCACCGCGCTGCACGCCCGGATCGATGGTGCCCGGATCAGTTGGCGCACCTGGCATGCGTACCCGCAGACAGCCGAGTTGGTCGAGACCGAGACGGTGGTGACAGTACGGTGACTTCCCGCAAATGGATCGTCGGTGGCGTGGTCCTCGCTCTGGTGGGCGTGATCGTGTCGTGCTGCGGGCTGGCCGCCGGCACCTTCTCCGCCCGCGGCTACGTCGAGCGCAGCTATGCCCGCTCGGTGGTCGACGACATCGGCTCCGACGCCGAGGGGTACCGCTCCGATCTGCCACCGCGCCAGGTGGCGCAGCAGCTCACCCGGGCGTTCAGCCCGGCCGACGAGTACACCGTTGGTGACCGCTACTACCTGCGTTACGGCGACGACTCGGTGGTCATCCTGCCGATCGCCGCCGGCTCGCTGATCCTGCTGGAACGCATGACGACCGCGTACCCCCGGTACCGCTCCGTCGTCGGCAACTCGTGGAACTGGCAGCGCGGCAGCACGATCCGGGGCGGCGGTCCCGGCACCGGCAAGTAACCACCCCCATCCCACCACCTGGAGTTGGCACATGTTCCGTACCTTGTTCGTCGACCTGCTGCTCACCCTGGCGTACGCCGGGGTCGGTCTGGTCCTGATGGCGCTCGGCTACCTGCTGGTCGACCTGGTCACCCCGGGCAAGCTGCACGAACTCATCTGGGCGCAGCGCAACCGCAACGCGACCGTGCTGCTCGCCTCGAACCTGTTCGCGGTGGGCACCATCGTCGTGGCCGCGATCGCCGCCGGGGAGAACAGCTTCGTCACCGGGCTGGTCGGCACCGCCGGGTACGGGCTGCTCGGCCTGCTCGTGATGGCGGTGTCGTTCGTGCTGCTGGACGCGGTCACGCCGGGCCGCCTCGGGGACACCCTGGTGGACCGGGAGCCGCACCCGGCGGTCTGGGTCAGCGCGACCATTCACCTTGCCACCGGCGCGATCGTGGCGGCGGCGATCAGTTGATGTCGGCGGTCAGTTGATGTCGGCGGTCGCGGTGCCGGCACCGGGTGACGACGGTGCCGGCATCGACCGCCGGTACGCCCGGTTGGCCCGACCGGCGGTGTTGGCTGCGGTCTTCGTCTGTGCGGCCTGCGGCCTGGTGTACGAGCTGGCGCTGGTCGCCCTCGGCAGCTACCTGATCGGTGACACCGTCGGCCAGGCGTCGATCGTGCTGGGCGTGATGGTCTTCGCGATGGGCGTCGGCGCGTTGGCGGCCAAGCCGCTGCAGCACCGCGCGGTGGTCGCCTTCGCCGCGGTCGAGCTCACCCTGGCGCTGCTCGGCGGGCTGTCGGTGCTGGGCCTGTACGCCGCCTTCGCCTGGCTGGACCTCTATGCGCCCGCGCTGGTGGCGACCGCGTTCGTGCTGGGGCTGCTGATCGGGGCGGAGATTCCGCTGCTGATGGTGCTGCTGCAGCGGATCCGGGCGCAGGCGGCCGGCAGCGCGGTCGCCGACCTGTTCGCGGCCGACTACGTCGGTGCCCTGCTCGGCGGCCTGGCCTTTCCGTTCCTGCTGATCCCGTTCTTCGGCCAACTGCGTGGGGCGTTGCTGGTCGGCGCGGTGAACGCGCTGGCCGGAATCCTGCTGGTCGGCACGGTTTTCCGGGGCGATCTCGGCCGACGGGGCCGGGCCGGGGTCGCGCTCGCCGCCACGGTGGTGATGGCGACGCTGGCCGGTGCCTACCTGGTCGCGGCGGACTTCGAGGTGACCGCGCGGCAGCAGCTCTACCGGGATCCGGTGGTGCACGCCGAACGCAGCCGATACCAGGAGATTGTCCTTACCCGGGCGGTGTCGCCGGTCGCCGACGGCTCCGACCTGCGGCTGTACCTCGACGGGGATCTGCAGTTCAGCTCGGTGGACGAGTACCGCTACCACGAGGCGTTGGTCCATCCGGCGCTGTCCGGGCGGCGCGACCGGGTGCTGCTGCTCGGCGGGGGGGACGGGCTGGCCCTGCGCGAGGTGCTGCGCTACCCGGACGTCACCTCGGTGACGGTCGTCGAGCTGGACCCGGCGGTGGTCGCGTTGGCCCGGGCCGAGCCGGACATTCGGGCGCTCAACGGTGCGGCCTTCGATGATCCGCGGGTACGCCTGGTGCACGCCGACGCGTTCGCCTGGCTGCGCGGAGCACCAGGCGTGTTCGACGCGGTCGTCGTCGATCTGCCGGACCCGGACCAGACCGCGACGGCGAAGCTCTACTCGGTGGAGTTCTACTCGCTCCTCCGGCAGGCACTCGGTCCGCAGGGCAGGATGGTGGTGCAGGCCGGGTCTCCGTACTTCGCGCCACGTGCGTTCTGGTGCATCGAGGCGTCGGTGCGGCAGGCGGGCTGGACGACCCGGCCGTACCACGTCGATGTTCCGTCGTTCGGCGACTGGGGTTTCCTGCTCGCGGTCGCCGACGGCGAGGGAGCCGGCCCGGTGCCGACGCCGCAGGTGCCGGCGGAGGCGCCTGCGCTGCGCTTCCTGGCGCCCGAGGTGCTGCGGGCGGCGCAGGTCTTCCCACCGGACCGGGGTCCGGTGCCGGTCGAGCCGTCGACGCTGCTGGACCCGCGGGTGCTCACCTACAGCCGGGCGGCGTGGCGCGGCTACTGATCCACCGTGTCCGCTGGATGTGTGGACGATCACCGGTGACGGGTGAGCGGGACCACCGGCGACCAAGCAAGCGACCGGTATGGTCGGTGGCCGGTTGGTCAGCGCGAGGGGGTGCCCGATGGCGACGGGGTCGGACTGGATGACGCCGGGAGCACACCCGGTCGCGGACGGGGTGTACCGGATTCCACTGCCGATGCCCGACGACGCGCTGCGGGCGGTCAACGTCTACGCGATCGAGGACGACGCCGGGCTGGTGCTGGTCGACGCCGGCTGGGCGGTGCCGGCCGCCCGCAAGGCGCTCGAGGCGGCGCTCGGTGACCGTGGGCACGACCTCGCCGCGATCCGCCGTTTCCTGGTCACTCACATCCACCAGGACCACTATTCGCAGGCGGTTGCGATCCGGCGGGAGACCGGGGTGCCGATCGCGCTCGGGGTGGGCGAGCGGCCGAGCCTGGAGTTTATGGCGGCCGGCACCGACGAGCCGTACGCCGCCCCGCTGGCCCAGCTGCGCGCCGCCGGTGCCGCCGACCTCGCCGACCAGGTGAAGCGGCTGACCGCCGACGCGGAGCAGTCGGAACTCGACTGGCAACCGCCGGACGAGTGGCTGTCCGGTGAGCGTGAGGTGGCGTTGTCCGGCCGCCGGTTGCGGGCGTTGCCGACCCCGGGCCATACCGCCGGGCACTACGTCTTCCGTGACCCGCAGGCCGGGCTGCTCTTCGCCGGTGACCACGTGTTGCCGGGCATCACCCCGTCGGTCGGCTTCGAGGCGGTGGCGGCGCACCGCCCGCTGGGCCGGTACCTGGAGTCGCTGCGGGCGGTACGTGCGTTGCCGGACGCGCTGCTGCTGCCGGCGCACGGGCCGGTGGGCGACAGCGTCCATCGACGGGTGGACGAACTGCTGGCCCATCACCGGGACCGGTTGGCCGAGATGGCGGTTGCGGTCGGTGCCGGCGCGCGGACCGCGTACCAGGTGGCGCGGACCCTGCCCTGGACGCGACGTCGCCGCACGCTCGACGATCTGTCGCCGTACCACCGGATGCTGGCGGTCAACGAGACGGCGTTGCATCTCGACCTGCTGGCCGAGCAGGGCCGGGTGGCGACGCACCGGATGGGCGGCGTGACGGCGTACCGGCCGGTGGTCTGACCACGGGTTTACCTGTGGCCTGACCACGGGTTTCGCGGCGGCACGGGATGCGGTAGTGTCATGCACCAAGCAAGCGCTTGTGAGGTGATCGTGATGCTGTCAGCCGACCCGACACCGACCCCGGCCCCCGGTGGCCGTCGATGACGGTGATCAACCGACCGGCCGACCCGACCAGCCTGCTACGCCCCGGCATTCTGATCGACGGACAGTGGCGCGACACCGGCACCGGCGGTCGACGCGACCACGTCGACCCGGGCACCGGCCGCGTCCAGCAGAGCTTCGCCCTGGCCGGGGCCGCCGAGGTGGACGAGGCGGTCGCCGCCGCCCGGGCCGCCGCCCCCGGCTGGCGCAGTTGGCCCACCGACCGGCGCCGCCAGGCGCTGTCCCGCCTCGGCGACCTGATCCGGGCCAACGCCGCCGACCTCGCCGCGATCAACGCGCTCGAGGTCGGCACCCCGGCGGCCCTGTCGTACGGCCGCTACACCACCGGCCAGACCTTCTTTGACTACTACGCCGGCTGGCTGGACAAGTCCGCCGGCGACGCGCTGCGGATGCCCGGAGCGTTGGACCTGACCCTGCTGGAACCGGTCGGCGTGGTCGGCGCGATCCTCACCTGGAACCATCCGCTGGCCAACATCCAGACCACCGTCGCCCCGGCGCTGGCCGCCGGGTGCACGGTCATCGTCAAACCACCGGAGCAGGCCCCGTTCGCGGCGTTGCGGTTCGGTCGACTCTGCGCCGAGGCCGGACTGCCGCCCGGCGTGGTCAACGTCCTGCCCGGCGGCCCGGCGGTCGGCGACGCCCTGGTCCGCCACCCCGAGGTGGACAAGATCGGGTTCGTCGGCGGTCCGGCGACGGCGGCCCGGATCCAGGCGGCGGCCGCCCCGACGCTCAAGCCGCTGCTGCTGGAGCTCGGCGGCAAGAGCGCGTCGCTGGTCTTCCCGGACGCCGACCTCGACCGGGCCTGCCGGTTCGCGCTGCTGATCACCGCCAACAGCGGCCAGGGCTGCACCATCCCGACCCGGATGTTCGTCCACGACGACGTGTACGACGAGGTGCTCGGCCGGCTGCTGGACGGCCTGCGCGCGGTCACCGTCGGCGACCCGTTCGACCCGGCGGCCCGGATGGGACCGCTGATCGACGCGGCCGCCTGCGAGCGGGTTGTCGGGACCATCGACCGGGCCCGGGAGAACAACACCGGTGACCTGGTGCTCGGCGGGCACCGGCTCGGCGGAGAGCTGGCAGACGGCTACTACGTCGCCCCGACCGTCTTCTCCGACGTCGACCCGCACAGTGAGCTCGCCACCGAGGAGATCTTCGGCCCGGTGCTGTCGGTCTGCCGGTTCGACGGCGAAGCCGAGGCGGTCGAAGCGGCCAACGCCAGCCGGTACGGGCTCGCCGGCTATGTGCACACCCGCGACGTCGACCGGGCGATGCGGGTTGCCTCGGCGCTGGCCGTCGGAAACGTCGGGGTCAACGGGGCCGGCGCGCCCGCCGGGCCGTTTGCGCCGTTCGGCGGGGTGAAACAGAGCGGCTACGGCAAGGTCGGCGGGCTCGCCGGACTGCTGGAGTTCAGCCGGGTCAAGAACGTACTGCTGGCGATCGACGAATGAGCTTGTCCGGCGGACCGTCGGTCGCGGAGAAAGAGGGGTCGGGATGACAACACTGGCGGACGGAGCGGTGCTGGTCACCGGTGCCGGATCGGGGATCGGGGCGGCGACCGCACTGCAGGTCGCGGCGGCCGGCGCGGCGGTCGCCGTCAACGACCTCGATCCGGCCGCCGCCCAGGCCGCCGCCGACACGGTCGTCGCCGCCGGCGGCACCGCCTACCCCGTTGCCGGGGACGTGGCCGACCCACGGGCCGCCGCGGCCGTCGTGGCCGCCGCCGTCGACCGGCTCGGCCGGCTCACCGGCCTGGTCAACAACGTCGGTGTGGTACGCGGCGGAGCACTGCGGTCGGTCAGCCCGGACGACTGGGACGCGATCATGCGGATCGACTGCGCCAGCGCGCTCTACTGCAGCCAGGCCGCACTGCCCGCGATGGCGTCGGGCGGCGCGATCGTCAACATTTCGTCGCTGTGCGGCATCCACGTCGCACCCGGCGCCGGTGCCTACAACGCCGCCAAGGCAGCGGTGATCGCCCTGACCCGGCAGATGGCGCTGGAATGGGGTCCGGACGGCATCCGGGCGAACGCAGTCGCACCGGGCATCGTCAGCGGCACCAACTTCTCGGCCAGCAGCCGCGACCCGCAGGCCGCGCAGCGCCGTGGTGCCGCCGTACCGCTGGGTCGCACCGGGTCCGCGACGGACATCGCCCCGGTCGTGGTCTTCCTGCTCGGCGACGCCGCCCGGTACGTCACCGGCCAGGTGATCGCCGTCGACGGCGGGCTGGGCGTCGCGCTGCAGACGCTACTGCCGGCATGACCGGCGGGCCGGGCGGTGACCCACTGGCCGCACCGCTGACCGTCGGCCGGCACCGGCTGCGCAACCGGATGGTGATGACCCCGCACCTCGGCCGGCTGCCGTCCCGGCGGCTGCGGCGCTACGTGGCCGAGCGCGCGGCCGGCGGGGTGGCGATGATCGTGCTGCCGGCCGGCCAGGGGGTGTACGCCAACCCGGTCTACCCGCTGGATGCCTGCGCCGGTGACCCGGACGGTTACGCCGACCCCGACGCGGTCTCGTTTCACGTCCGCGACCCCCGGCACCGCCAGGTGCTGCTCGCGGCGACGCACGAGCACCTGGCCGGGCTGGCGGACGCGGCGCACGGCGGCGGGGCACTCGCCGTCGGCCAGATCCACCACCCGGGCGCGGAGCGCGGCTGGGACAACTTCCAGCCGACCCTCGCCCCGTCGCAGGTACGGGGCGACGACACCGGAGCCGTCCCGCACGCGCTCACCGCCGCCGAGATCGACGACCTGGTGACCGGCTACCTGGCCACCGCCACGGCGATCGTCGCCGCCGGGTTCGACGGCGTCGAACTGCACGCCGGCCACGGGTACCTGCTGAACCGGTTCCTGTCCCCGCACTACAACCGGCGCACCGACCGGTACGGCGGCTCCCCAGCCGGCCGGCTGCGGCTGATCCGCCGGATCCTGCGCGCGGTGCGCGCCGAGCTGGGGGACCGGTCGCTGCTCGGCGTCCGACTCACCGCCGGCGAGGAGGTGCCGGGCGGGATCGACGCCGCCGGGGTGACCGCAATCGCCACCGGGATCGCCGATCTCGTCGACTACGTCAACCTGACGCTGGGCAACCACGACGGGCTGCGCGACGGCCGGCCGGCTACCGCGTACACCGGATCCTGGCTGGTGCCACCGGCGCCGGCGGCGCAGACCGCCCGGCGGGTCCGCGCCGTGGTCGACGTGCCGGTCCTGGTCTCCGGCCGGATCACCGACCCGGCGATCGCCCGTACCCTGGTCGCCGACGGCGCGGCCGACCTGGTGGGACTGGCCCGGGCGCTGATCGCGGACCCCACCTTTCCCCGGCGCGCGGTCAGCGGGGACGACGCCGGCATCGTCCGCTGCGTCGCCTGCAACGAATGCGTACGGGTGCCGTTCTCCTGCCCGGCGAACCCGGCCGCCGGCCGGGAAGCCGAGTTCGACCCGCTGTCGCCTGGCCCACCGCAGCCCGGTCCACGGCCAGTCGATCCGCCGGCCGGCGGGCCGGCCCTCGTCCACCGCCGGCGTGCCCGCCGACGGATTACCGTCGTCGGCGCCGGGCCGGCCGGGGTGGAGGTGGCGGCCGGTGCCGCAGCGGCCGGAGCCGAGGTGACCCTGACCGAGGCCGCCGACGCGGTCGGCGGGGCACTGCGCCACCTGGTCGGTACGCCGCTGCTCGCCGACTGGGCGCCGCTGCTGCACCGGCTCGAGCGGCGGCTGGCCCCGCTGCTGGACCGGCCGTCGCCGGCCGGCGGGCGGGTGGTCCTGCGTACCGGCACCACCGTCACCGCCGACCATCCTGATCTGCTCGGCGCGGACCTGGTGGTGCTGGCCACCGGTGCCCGGCCAGGCCCGGTCGGCTTTGCCGTCGACCGACCGGTACTGACCACGATGGATCTGCTGGTCGGTCGCCGACCGACGCCGGGCGTGCCGGTGCTGGTGGTCGGCGGTGCCGAGCGGCATCTCGAGCCGCTACTCGCCGCCGACCTGCTGGCCGGGGAGGGCTGGCCGGTCCAGGTGTGCACCGAATGCGTCGACATCGGACCCGACCTCGATCAGCGGACCCGGCCGGCGGTGCTGCGTCGGCTGTACGGCCGGGCGGTGGGGTTCGCCCCGATGACCAGGGTGCACCGGTGGTCCGGCGGGGTCGTCGAGGTGGAGCAGTTGTTCACCGGGCACCGGTCGACCCTCGACGCCGGCGCGGTGGTTCTCGCGCACGGCCGTACCGCCGACGACGGCCTGCGCGCCGCGCTACCGCCGAACGTCGAATGTCAGGTGGTCGGCGACGCGTTGGCGCCGCGTCGGCTGACGCACGCCATCCTGGAAGGAGCCAGGTTTGGATACGCGCTGTCCGCCGCCGACCGGCGATAGCCCCGAACCGCCGGTCGACGTGCTGGTGGTCGGTGCCGGCCTGGCCGGCTGGTGCGCGGCGGTCCGCGCCCAGCAGGCCGGCGCGTCGGTGGTCGTCGTCGAACGGTCCCGGCGCCGCCCCGGCTGGGGCAACTCGGTGCTGTCCGGCGGCGCTTTGCACGCTGCGCTGCGCGATCCGGAAACCCCGCCGGCCCGGCTGCGGGATCAGGTACGGGAGTTGACCGATGGCCGGGCCGACGAGGCGGTGCTGCGTACCTGGAGCGAACGCCTGCGGCCCACCCTGGACTGGCTGGCTGAGCATGGCGCCCGGCTGGTCACCGACGGCGACGCCGCGCACCGGGCGCGGGTGTTCGCCCCGGTGCGCCGCACCGAGCCCGGCCGGCGGTACGCCAACTTCGGCGTCTGGACCTTCCTGAGCGGGCTCGCCGACGAGTTCACCACCGCCGGCGGCACACTGCGGCAGCCGGCCCGGGCCCGACGGCTGCGGCCCGCGCCCGGTGCGGCCTGGCGGGTCGGGCTGGACCTGCCGGGCGGCGCCACCGGGTGGATCACCAGCCGGGCCGTGGTCCTCGCCGACGGCGGGTTCCAGGCCGACCCGAGCCTGCGCCGCGACCTGCTGGGTACCGACCGGGTGCTGCTGCGCGGTGCCGGCACCGCGACCGGCGACGGCCTGCGGATGGGCCGCTCGGCCGGCGCGGCGCTCGTCCCGGACACCGGGTTCTACGGCCACCTGCTGGTCCGTGAGGCGCGGCACGACCGTCTACTGTGGCCGTACCCGATCCTGGACCCGTTGGCGGCGGTCGGGATCGTCGTCGGCCCGGACGGTCGGCGGCTGGTCGACGAGAGCCATCACGGGGTGACCACGACCAACGCGGTGGCCCACGGCCCGGCACCCGACGGGTGCTGGTTGATCGTCGACGACGACGGGTGGCGCACCGAGGGACGGATCGGCGACCCGGCACCCAACCCGTACCTGCTCGACTGCGGCGCCACCGTGCTGACCGGAACCGGTCCGGCGGACCTGGCGGCACGAGCCGGCATCGACCCGGCCGGGTTGTCCGCCACGGTGGCGCAGCTGCGGGCGGCGCCGGAGGGCGCGTCGCCGCCGCGCACCGGCCGGCTGCGGCTGGCCGTGCCGCCGCTGCGGGCGGTGCCGCTGGTGGCCGGGGTGACGTTCGCCCTCGGCGGGCTGCGGGTCGACGGCCGGGCCCGGTTGTGCGACGCCGCCGGCCAGCCGATCACCGGGCTGTACGCGGCCGGCGCGACCATGGGCGGGCTGCACGGCGGCCCGCGCGCCGGCTACGCGGGCGGGTTGCTCGAGGCGGCGGTCTTCGGCCTGGTCGCCGGCGAGGAAGCGGCCCGGCGGTCGCGGTGACCCCCCGCAGTGGCCCGGCCCCGGTTCGCCGGCTCAGCCGGTGAGGTGACAGGCGGACCAGCCACCGCCGGCGACCGGCACCGGCTGCGGGGTCACCTCGGCGCACACCGGCATCGCATGCGGGCAGCGGGTGCGGAACCGGCAACCCGACGGCGGGTCGATCGGACTGGGGATCTCCCCGGTCGGGGTGGTCCGGCCGGCGAGCCCGTGACTGGCCGGGGTCAGCATCGAAGCCAGCAACGCCCGGGTGTACGGGTGTGCGGGGTGGCTGTACACCCGGCTGGCGGGACCGCTCTCCACCACCCGCCCCAGGTACATCACCGCCAGCTCGTGACTGACATGGTGGACCAGCGCGAGGTCGTGGGCGATGAACAGGAAGGCGATGCCCTCAGCCTCCTGGATGTCCTGGACCAGGTTGACGATCTGCGACCGGGTGGAGACGTCCAGCGCGCTCACCGGCTCGTCACAGATGATCAGTTGGGGTTCGAGCGCCAGCGCGCGGGCGAACGAGATCCGCTGTCGCTGACCGCCGGAGAGCGCTCGCGGCGACCGGCGGGCCAGCGCCGGGTCCAGGCCGACCCGTTCCAGCAGCTGGCCGATCCGGCGGCGGCGCTCGGCCGGGGTGAGCCGGGAGTGCACCACCAGCGGTTCGGCGATGCTCTGCCCGACCGTCATCGACGGGTCCAACGAGGCGTACGGGTCCTGGAACACCATCTGCATACCGCGTCGGTGCGACCGCAGCTCACCCCGGCTCATCGCGGCGAGGTCCCGACCGAGGAAGGAGACCTCCCCGCTGCTGGGTTCGATCAGCCGCAGGGCGAGCCGGCCGACGGTCGACTTGCCGGAGCCGCTCTCGCCGACCAGGCCGAGGGTCCGGCCACGGGCCACCGTCAGGTCGACGCCGTCGACCGCGTGCACCACCACCCGGCGCAGGCCGAGCACCCCGCGCCGGACCGGGAACTGTTTGCCGAGGCCGCGCAGCCACAGCACGGCCCCGTCCCCGGCGTCGCCATCGTCGGTCGGACCGGCGGTGCCGGCATCCTCGACGGCCGACTCGGCCGCGGCCAGGTCCCCGCTCGCCAGGTTCTCGACACCGGTGTCAGGTACCGGGCCGGTGCCGGGCAGCTCCAGCTCGTCGTACCGGCCGCACCGGGTGCCCCGGTCGCCGCCGTCCAGCACCGTCCACGGCGGGTCCGTCCGGGTCCACTCCGGCGTGGCGTGGGCGCACCGGTTGGCGAACCGGCAGCCGGCGGCGGGGAAATGGCCCGGGCGCGGCACCTGGCCGGGGATGACCGGCAGCCGGGTGGCCTTCTCGGCGACCTCCGCGCTGGACGAGATCAGCGCCGAGGTGTACGGGTGCCGGGGCGCGGCGAACACGTCGCGGACCGGGCCGGACTCGACGACCTGACCGGCGTACATGACGCTGAGCCGTTGCGCCATCGTGGCGATGACGCCGAGATCGTGCGACACCAGCAGCAACGACATCCCCAGCGCGTCACGCAGATCGCCGAGCAGCTGCAGGATCTGCAGCTGGACCGTCACGTCCAGGGCGGTCGTCGGTTCGTCGGCGATCAGCAGCTCCGGTTCGCCGGCGATGGCCATCGCGATCAGCGCCCGTTGGGCCATTCCGCCGGACAGCTCGTGCGGATAGCTGGCCACCCGCTGTTGCGGGTCCGGGATCCGGACCAGGTCGAGCAGTTGCACCGCGCGGGCCCGGGCCTGCCGGCGGTTCATGCTGGTGTGTCGTAGCAGGCTCTCGACGATCTGGTTGCCGACGGTGAACGCCGGGTTCAGGCTGCTCAACGCCTCCTGGAAGACCATGCCGACCCGGTTGCCCCGGAACCGGGTCAGTTCGGCGGGGGAGCGGCCGGTGAGCTCCTGTCCGGCGAAGCGGATCGAACCGCCGGTGATCCGGGCTCCGGGCGGCAACAGTCCGGCCAGGGCGAGACAGGTGATGCTCTTGCCGGAGCCGCTCTCGCCGACCAGGCCGAGGGTCTCGCCGGCGGCGACGCTCAGGTCGACCTGTTCGACCAGGTGCACGGTGTCCCGTCCGGATCCGACGCTGACGGTCAGGCCGTCGACCTCCAGCAGTGGGCGGGTCGTCGTGGTGGCGGCGCTCATCTGCGGCCTGCTTTCTGCGGGTGCCCGCCGGACAGGGCCTGGCTGAGTCCGTCGCCGAGCACCTGGAAGGCGACGACCGTGAGGGTGATGGTCAGGCCGGGGATGAAGATCAACCAGGGTGCCGAGGCGACCGACGAGAACGCCCGTTGCAGCAGGTTGCCCCAGCTCGCCTCCGGCGGCTGGATGCTGAGCCCGAGGTAGCTCATCGCGCCTTCGGCGACGATCGCCACGGCCATGGTGATGAAGACCTGGACGACCAGTGGACCGGCGATATTGGGCAGCACGTGCCGCAGCACCGACCGCAGGTGGGAGACCCCGATCGACCGGGCCGCCTCCAGGTAGGTCTCCTCGCGTACCGCCAGTGCCTGGATGCGGCTCAGCCGGGCGAAGATCGGCACGAAGATGACCGCGAGGGCGAACATGGCGTTGCGCAGCCCGGGCCCGAGCACGCCGACGATGGACATCGCCAGCAGCAGGCCGGGGACGCTGAGCACGGCGTCGATCAGCGTCATCACCAGCCGGTCCACCCAGCCGCCGAAGTAGCCGGCGGTCACGCCGAGCAGGACCCCGCCGAACAGGCCGAGCCCGACCGCCTGCAGGCAGGCCAGCAGGGAGGACCGGGAGGCGTACAGCAGCCGGCTGAGCATGTCCCGACCGAGGTCGTCGGTGCCGAGCCAGTGCGCGGCCGACGGCGGGTCGAGGATCGCCCGGAAATCGGTGGCGTACGGGTCGTACGGGCTGACCAGCGGTGCGGCGACCGCGAACAGGCTGAGCAGCACCAGGTAGCCGAGAGCGACCACGGTCATGGGTTGGCTGCGGATCCGGGCGACGAGAGTGTCGCCGCGGTCACGGCGGTCGAGTCCGTCCGGCTCCGGCCCGGCACCGGTCTCGGTGGGGGCGGCGGTGGACGCGGTGTCGTCGGTGCTCACTGGTCGGCTCAAGAGATCCGCACCTTCGGGTTGAGGAGTCCGTAGGCGATGTCGACGAGCAGGTTCGCGGTGAGCACGACCACCGCGGAGACCAGGACGACAGCCTGTACGACGGTGAAGTCCCGGTTGAGGATGGCGTCGATGGCGAACTTGCCGAGCCCTGGCATGCCGAAGATGGACTCGACGATCACCGCGCCGGACAGCAGGTGTCCGAGCCGGATGCCGAGCACGGTGATCGCCGGCGCCGCCGCGTTCTTCAGCGCGTGTTTGCCGATCACGGTGCGTGCCGGCAGCCCTTTGGACCAGGCGGTACGGATGTAGGGCTGGGCGTACGCGTGGAGGAAGCCGGTGCGCAGCTGGCGGGCCATTTCGGCGGCGGTGAACACGCCGAGGGTGATCGACGGCATGATCAGGTGCTGGGCCCAGGGCAGCACACCCTCGCTGAGCGGAGCGTAGCCGGTGGCCGGCAGCCAGCGCAGTTGCACCGCGAAGATGGTGATCAGCATGGTGGCCAGCCAGAAGTTCGGAACGGCCAGGCCGGCGGCGCTGCCGAGCAGGCCGAGCCGGTCGACGACGCGGCCGGCGTAGACGCCCTGCAGGATGCCGGTCGGTACGCCGATCAGCAGCACGACGACGAGGGTGCCCAGGGCGATGCTCGCGGTCAGCGGCGCGCGGCGCAGGATCTCGTCGCTGATCGCCCGGCCGGTTACCAGCGAGTCACCCAGGTCGCCCTGCAGGATGCCGCCGAGCCAGTGCGCGTAGCGGACCAGGAAGGGGTCGTCGAGGCGTAGCTGTTGGCGCAGTGCGGCCAGCTGCTCCGGGGTGGCGTGTTCGCCGGCGATCGCCATCGCCTGGTCGCCGGGGAGCAAGGCGACCAGGGAGAACGCGCCCAGCGAGACGATCAGCAGGAGTGGGATCGCCGACAGGAGGCGCCGGAGGACGAGGGTGACCATTCGTGGGTGATCCTTTGGCCGCCGGAACGCTGGCTGACCAGCATCTGACTGTCCGGGCAACCTACCTAACGAGCGCTTGTTCGTCAACGCCTCGGCGGTGCCGACCCGCGCCGACCGGTGCCCGGCCCTGCGCCCCGTCCGCCTGCATGTCGTCGCAGCGAGCCGCGCGTTGACGAACAAGCGCTTTGTTGGCTAGCGTCGGCCGGGATGACGACGGACACCGCGGTCGACGACCCCGCCGGTCCGGCGGGCCGGTACGACGTGCTGGTCGTCGGGGCCGGGTTCGCCGGCATGTACCTGATCCACCAGCTGCGCACGCTCGGCTTCACCGTGCACGCGGTCGAGGCGGCCGGTGGCGTCGGCGGCACCTGGTACTGGAACCGGTACCCCGGTGCCCGCTGCGACGTGGCGAGCCTGGAGTACTCCTACTCGTTCTCCGAGCCGCTGCAGCAGGAGTGGGAGTGGACCGAGCGGTTCGCCGCCCAGCCGGAGATCCTGCGCTACGCCGAACACGTCGCCGACCGGTTCGACCTGCGCCGCGACATCACCTTCGACACCCGGATCCGGACCGCCGACTTCGACGAGCGGGCCGGGCTGTGGCGGCTGCGCGCCGAGGGCGGGCGTACCTTCGTCGGCCGGTTCCTGATCACCGCCGTCGGATGTCTGTCCGCCGCCCGCACCCCGGACTGGCCCGGCCAGCGCGACTTCACCGGCCCGATCTACCACACCGGACAGTGGCCGCACCACGATGTCGACTTCACCGGCCAGCGGGTCGCGGTCGTCGGCACCGGCTCGTCCGGCATCCAGGTGATCCCGCCGATCGCCGAGCAGGCGGCACACCTGACGGTCTTCCAACGGACCGCCAACTTCAGCCTGCCGGCCCGCAACCGGCCGCTGCTGCCCGGCGAACAGGCCGACGTCAAGGCCCGGTACCCGCAGATCCGGGCGATGATGCGGGACAACCCTCGGGCGCTGCACCGGCGGACCGGCAAGGGGGTGCTCCAGGTCCCCGAGCAGGTCCGCCGGGCCGAGCTGGAACAGCGCTGGCGCGACGGTGAGGTGTCCTTCCTGACCGCGTTCACCGACGTGCTGACCGACGCCGACGCCAACCGGGCGGTGGCCGACTTCGTCCGGGAGAAGATTCGCGCCACGGTGACCGACCCGGTCACCGCCGAGCTGCTCTGCCCGCAGGGCCACCCGATCGGGACGAAACGGATCTGCCGCGACACCGGGTACTTCGAGACCTTCAACCTCGACGACGTCGACCTGGTCGACGTACGGTCCGAGCCGATCGTCGAGCTGACCCCGGGCGGGGTGCGGACCAGCCGCCGGGAGTACCCGGTCGACGCGGTCGTCTTCGCCACCGGTTACGACGCGATGACCGGAGCGCTGACCCGCATCGACATCCGGGGTCGGGGCGGGCGGTCGCTGCGCCAGATGTGGGCCGACGGGCCGCGCAGCTACCTCGGGCTGGCCGTCGCCGGCTTTCCGAACATGTTCACCGTAACCGGACCCGGCAGCCCGTCGGTGCTGGTCAACGTGATCATGGCAATCGAGCAGCACGTCGAATGGCTCGCCGAGCTGCTCGGGCACCTGCGCGACCGGGGAGTGACCCAGGTGGAGGCCGACCCCGGCCACCAGGACGCGTGGGTAGCGCACGTCGCCGACCTCGCGGCGGCCACCCTCTACCCGCAGGCCGACTCGTGGTTCATCGGCGCGAACGTGCCCGGCAAACCCCGGGTCTTCCTGCCGTACGTCGGCGGGCTGGACCGCTACCGGCGGCGGTGCGACGAGATCGCCGCGGCCGGCTACCCCGGCCTGCGCTTCGACGACCCGGCACCCGACCCGTACCCGGCACCCGACCCGACGCCGACCAGTGACCCGGTGGTCTGACCCATGGCACTCGATCCGCAGTCCGCCGCCGCGGTGGTCGCGGCGGCCCGGCGGATGCCGGCGCTCGGTACCGAGGTGCACGACGCCGCCGAGGCGCGGCGGATTCTCGCCACCCGCCCGGGCAACCCGCCGCCCGGTCCGCCGGTGCACCGGATCGCCGAGCACCGTGCCGGTCCGGCCGGTCCCCGGGTACGGGTCTACCACCCGGCGCCGACCGGGCGGCCGCAGCCGGCGGTGGTGTTCTGCCACGGCGGCGGCTTCACGTTCTGCTCGCTGGACACCCACGACGGGCTGTGCCGGCTGATGGCCCGCGACAGCCGCGCGGTGGTGGTGTCGGTCGACTACCGGCTCGCCCCCGAACACCGCTTCCCGGCCGCCGCCGAGGACGCCTACGCCGCGACCGCCTGGACCGCCGACAACGCCGCCGCGCTGGGCGTCGACCCGGCGCGGATCGCGGTGGCCGGCGACAGCGCCGGCGGCAACCTCGCCGCGGTCACCGCCCAGCTCGCCGTCGCGCGCGGCGGTCCAGCCCTGGCGTACCAACTGCTGGTCTACCCGATGCTCGACCACCGGTTCGACACCGACTCCTACCGCAGCAACGGCCACGGGTACGCGGTCACCGTCGACCACCTGCGCTGGTACTGGCACCAGTACCTGGGCGACGCCGACCCGGACCAGCCGGCGGCCTGCCCGCTGCGCGCCGGCGACCTTGCCGGCCTGCCGCCGACCTACCTGGTCACCGCCGAGCACTGCCCGCTGCGCAGCGAGAACGAGGCGTACGCGGCCCGGCTGCGGGCCGCCGGGGTCGCGGTGACCCTGGCCAGCCATCCCGGTGTGGTGCACGGCTTCTTCACCCAGTGGCACCAGTTGGACACCGGCCGGACCGCGACCGCTCAGGCGTTCGCCGTGCTGCGGGCGGTGCTGGATGGCTGAGCCACGGGTGGCGGTGGTCACCGGGGCCGCCGCCGGCATCGGCCAGGCCACCGCCGAGCACCTCGCCGCGCTCGGCGACACCGTACTCGGGGTGGACGTCGACCCCGACGGCCTGGCCGCGCTGCGCGAGCGGGTGGGAGCCGGCGGCGGCCGGGTCGGGACGCTCACCGCCGACCTGGCCGACCCTGCGGCGGCGGCCACCGTCGTCGAGACCTGCCTGCGCCGGTACGGCCGGATCGACGTGCTCGCCCTGGTCGCCGGGGTGGGCCAGGCCGGACCGTCCGACGCGGTCACCGTCGCCGAGTGGGACCGGGTGCTCGACGTCAACCTGCGGGCGCCGTTCCTGCTCGCCCAGGCCGCGATGCCGCACCTGGTGGCCACCGGCGGCACCGTCGTGGCGGTCTCCTCGGTGGCCGGGCTGCACGGCTGGTCCGGCAGCGCGGTTTACGCGGCGTCCAAAGGCGGGCTGATCGCGCTGATGCGCTCGCTGGCCGCCGAGTACGGCCCAGCCGGCGTACGGATCAACGTGCTCTGCCCCGGCGCGGTGCGGACCCGGCTGGCCGACGGGATGCGGGCCGCGCTGGCCGGCGGTGACCCGGCGCGGCCGCCCGGCGGTGCGGCCGCCGGCCCGGCCCCGGCGCGGCCGCCCGGCCGGCGGGCCGAACCGGCTGAGATCGCCCGTACCATCGCGTTCCTGGCCTCGCCGGACGCGTCGTTCGTCGCCGGCAGCGTGCTGCGCGCCGACGGCGGCGCGCTGGCCTGACCGGCCACCGTCTTTCGATCTACCCACATCCGCACACCGCCGAGCGGGGTGTTCCTGCTGGCCGGCCGACCGGCACCCGGCACGCCACGGCGCCGTGGGATCCGTCCGACGGATCCCACGGCGCCGCTGGTGCGTCCGCCCGCGCAAGGCGGTCCGGGTGGTCAGCCGACCGGCACCCGGCCCTCGGTTATGTACAACCCGTCGAAGATCATGTTCGACCGGGTGGAGCCGCGCTGCACCCCGCCGACGTGGGCACCCATCGCGGTGTGCCCGGCGACGAAGAACAACGGCACCCCGGCGGCGGCCTCCTCGGAGACCAGGGTGGCCGCCTGGCGCAGCAGGTCGGCCCGCTCGTCTGGGTCGACCGCGGCGTCCGCCTGGACGACCAGGTCGCGCAGACCGGGGATGGTCTCGCCGGACGGGTTGTACCGGCCGTCCTCGAAGAACCGTTCCCGGAACCGGCTGGACGGTGACCGGGCCGGTGCCATGGCCAGCGGCGCGGCGGCGATCTGCGGCGGCGAGTCGGCGGTGCCGTACAGCCGGGCCAGCATCTGCGCCGGGTCGATCAGCTGCAGGTCCATGGTGAACCCGGCCTGCTCCAGCTGTGCCTGCACCAGCTCACCCATCCGGACGTACGCGGTGAAGGTGCCACCGATCTCGGCGGTGAAGGTCACCCCGTCCGGGTAGCCGGCCTCGGCCAGCAACTCCCGGGCCCGGTCCGGGTCGTACGGGTAGGCGTCGGCCAGCTCGGGCGAGTACGGCACCGATCCCTCCGGGAACCACTGGGTGGCCGCCTCGGACCGGCCGTCGGTCAGCGCCTCGGTGATCGCCTCGCGGTTCAGGGCGTACTGCAGGGCCTGCCGGACCCGCACATCGTCGAACGGCTCCATCGCCTGGTTGATCAGCAGCGCGCGGACCTCGTTGGTCGACGAGGACATCACCCGCAGCCGGTCGTCGGCGCAGGCCGCGGCGACCTTGTCGTCCTCGATGTACTGCACGTCCAGGTCACCGGCCTGCAGCGCGCCGAGGCTGGCGTCGGTGGAGGTCTCGATGAAGTCGATCCCGCCGAGCAGCCGCTCCTGCGCGTTCCAGTAGCCGTCCCAGGCCCGGACACTGACCTTCTCCCGGGCGTACCAGGGGCCGTCGACGGCGTACGGGCCGGCGCCGACCGGGGCGTCGCTGAACGCCGTCGAGGAGCCGGCGGCCTGTACGGCGGTGGGCGAGGCCATCAGCCCGGGCCGGTCGGACAGGACGATCGGGAAGGCGGCCGGGTTCGGCGGATCCAGCTCGAACCGTACGGTGAGGTCGTCGACCACCTCGACGGCCTGGACGTTGGCCAGGTCGCCCTTGATGTTCGACTCCTCGTCGTTCATCGCCCGGTCGATGTTGAAGCGCACCGCCTCGGCGTCGAACGGGGTGCCGTCGGAGAAGACGACGCCGTCGCGGAGCTTGAACTCCATGACGTTGTCCTCGACGACGCTCCACTCGGTGGCCAGTCCAGGGATGGGTTGGTCGTTGGCGTCGAGCTTGACCAGCGGGTCGAAGATCGTCTGCAGCACGGTGATCTCGTTGGCCTCGACCATCCGGATCGGGTCGAGCGAGCTGGCCGGCACGCTGCCGTACTTGAGGATCGCGGTCGGGTCGTGGGCCACCGTGCCCGACGTCGCCGGCGGGCAGCCGGGCGCGGCGGTGGCGTTGTCGTCGGTGGTGTCGGAGTCGGTATCGGAACTGGTGCTGCAAGCGGCGAGCGGCAGCAGGGACAACGCCAGCAACGGCGCGAGTGTGCGGTGTAGGGATCTCACTTTTCGGTCCCACCTTCGGTAGGCGGCAGTTGCTCTACCAGCGGTGCGGCACGGCACGGCGCCGGCGAGAGTAGGCGAGGAAGCTACCAACAAAGCGCTTGCTTCGTCAACGGCATGTTGCGCCGATGTTGCAGCCCGATGCCGGGGTCAGTGCCCGCCCAGCTCGGTGGCGATCAGCCCGGCGGCAGTTCGCAGCGCCGTCGCGACCTCGGGGATCCGGGTGTTCGGGCAACGCGCGGTGGGCATCCCGGCCGCCAGCGCGCCGCGCACCCGGCCCGTCGTGTCGCGCAGGCAGACCCCGATCCCGGTGATGCCCCGCTCGCTCTCCTCGCGGTTCACCGCGTAGCCGAGACGGCGTGCGGTGGTCAACTGGCGACGCAGGGTGGCGAGATCCTCGACCGCGGGGCCGTACACCGCCGGCAGCCCTCGGGGATAGAGCACCTCCAGCTCCGCCGGGCTGAGCTGGGCGAGCAGCACCTTGCCCCCGGAGGTGCAGTGCGCCGGCATCGACATCCCGGCCCGGGAACCGACCCGCAGACCGTGGGTGGCCTCCACCCCGTCGAGGAACCGGACCGCGGTGCCCTGCAGCACCGCCAGGTGCACCGTCTCCTGCAGCTCACCGCTGAGCCGCTCCAGATGCGGCCGCACCACGGTACGCAGGTCCGGGCCGGACCGGCCGGCGAGCAGCCCCAGGTCGGCGAAGACCGGGCCGGGCAGGTACGCCCGCCGGCCGTCCTGGACGGCGAAGCCGTGATGCTTCAACATGCCGAGCAGCCGGTGCGCGGTGGACGGCGCCACCCCGAGGTGGCGGGCGGCCTCGGCCACGCCGAGCCGGGACCGCTCCCGCAGCAGCAGGATCAGGCGCAGGGCGTTGTCGACGGACTCGATGGGGTACGGCACGGCGTTCTGCACCCGAGAATTATGACCACGTGATCATTCCGTCGTAAAGAAGGTTCCTAACCTGGCGACATGGTTGACCTGGACTCCGAGGCCGCTGCCGGCACGGTGCAGGACCGCGCTCTGCAGCAGCTCTACACCGACTTCGACGCCGCTGGACTCAAACCGCTGTGGACCGTGCGGGACGGTCTGATGCCGGTCGCCCCGACACCCCGGGCGGTACCCCACGTCTGGCTGTGGGACCGGCTGCTGCCGCTCGCCGCCCGCGCCGGTGACCTCGTCCCGGTCGGCCGTGGCGGCGAACGACGGGCCATCGCCCTGGCCAACCCCGGCCTGCCCGGCGACCCGTTCGCCACCGCCACCCTCTGGGCGGCGGTGCAGTACCTCGGGCCCCGCGAGGTCGCCCCGGCCCACCGGCACAGTCAGAACGCGTTCCGTTTCGTGCTCGACGGGGAAGGCGTCTGGACGGTGGTCGACGGCGACCCGGTCGCCATGCGCCGGGGTGACCTGCTGCTGACCCCGGGCTGGGCCTGGCATGAGCATCACAACACCGCCGATACCGCGATGGTCTGGCTGGACGGACTCGACATCCCGTTGAACGCTCAACTTGACGCCGGGTTCTTCGAGTTCGGCCCGGACCAGCTCACCGACACGTCGACCCCGGCCGCCTCGCGGGGCGAACGGCTCTGGGCCCACCCCGGGCTGCGTCCGCTGTCGGCCGGGGCGGACACCGTCCACTCGCCGCTGCCGGCGTACCGCTGGGCACACACCGACGCCGCGCTCACCGCGCAGCTGGAGCTCGCCGACGAAGGACATCCGGCGCTCGTCGAGCCAGGCCACGCGGCGGTACGGTTCGTCAACCCGACCACCGGCCGCGACGCCCTGGCGACGCTGCGCCTGGAGATGCACCGGCTGGCCGCCGGGACCGCCACGGCGACCCGCCGCGAGGTCGGCTCCTCGGTGTGGCAGGTCTTCAGCGGGCAGGCCACCGTGCTGCTGGACGGCCGGGAACACCAGGTCGGCACCGGCGATCTGTTCGCCGTACCGTCCTGGTGCCCGGTGAGTCTGCGGTCACCGGACGGCGCCGACCTGTTCCGGTTCAGCGACGCACCCAGCTACCAGGCGCTGCACCTGGACCGGCACCAGGTGGGTGATCCGGCGTGAGGCTGGCCACCATCCGTACCGGCGACCGGACCGCCGTGGTCCGGGTCGACGCTGACGCGGCGGTCGAGGTCGGCGCCGCCGACCTCGGCGAGCTGCTCACCGACCCCGGTTGGGCGCAGCGCGCCGCCGCCGCCGACGGCACCCGGCACCCGGTCGACGGACTCGACCACGCTCCGCTGGTCAGCCGACCGGAGAAGATCATCTGCGTCGGGCTGAACTACCGCCGGCACATCCTGGAGATGGGCCGGCAGCTCCCGGAACATCCGACGATCTTCGCCAAGTACCCGCCGGCGCTGATCGGGGCCACCGACCCGGTCGTACTGCCGGCCGCCTCGACCGCGATGGACTGGGAGGCCGAACTCGCGGTCGTCGTCGGCACCACGGTCCGGCACGCCGACCCCGAGCAGGCCGCCGCCGCGATCGCCGGCTACACCGTGCTCAACGACGTCACCGCCCGGGACTGGCAGTACCGCACCCCGCAGTGGTTGGCCGGCAAGACGTTCGAGGCGACCACCCCGCTCGGACCCTGTCTGGTCACCCCGGACGACCTCGACCTCGACGCCGGGCTCAGCGTCGAATGCCTGGTCAACGGCGAGGTGGTGCAGAGCTCCGACAGCACCGAGCTGGTCTTCGACCCGCCCGCACTGGTGGCGTACCTGTCCACCATCTGCACCCTGCGGCCCGGCGACGTGATCGCCACCGGGACACCCGGCGGCGTGGGTCACGCCCGTAAACCACCCCGGTACCTGGCCGACGGTGACGTGCTGGTCACCCGGATCGGTGGGGTCGGCGAGTGCCGTAACACCTGCCGCGCGGAGCAACCGTGACCGGCGCGGGGTCCGACGCCACCATGGGCTGGCTGACCGCCGGGGAACAGCGGTGCCGGGAACTGGTCGACCAGCTCACCGACGCCGACGCGGCGGCGCCGAGCCGGCTGCCCGGCTGGACCCGCGCCCACCTGGTCACCCACCTGGCCCGCAACGCCGACGCCCTGGTGAACCTGTTGACCTGGGCGCGGACCGGGGTGGTCACCCCGATGTACGCCAGCGCCGCCCAGCGCGGCGCGGACATCGACGCCGGCGCCGGGCGCGGCGCCAGCGAGCTGCGTGTCGACCTGGCCGGTGCGGCGGGTCGGCTCGCCGACGCCGTCCGGGTCATGCCCGACGACGCCTGGTCGGCCACCGTCCGTACCGGTCAGGGCCGCGAGGTCCCCGCCGACCAGGTGCTCTGGCTGCGGGTCCGGGAGGTCTGGGTGCACCAGGCCGACCTCGACCTCGGCGGCACCCTGGCCGATCTGCCCGGTCCGCTCATCGACGCGCTGCTGGACGAGGTGACCGCCACCTTCACCGGCCGTGGTACCGGCCCGGCGGTCGAGCTGCGGGCGACCGACCGGTCGGGGGTCTGGCGGACCGGTCCGGGAACCGTGGCGACCAGCGGTACGGGAAGCGTGGCGACCAGCGGTGCGGCCGGGTCCGGTGATACCGCACCGGTCCGGCCGGTGGAGCTGTCCGGAGCCGGTTGGCAGCTGCTCGGCTGGCTGATCGGGCGAGTGCCGGCGGACCGTTTGACGGTCCGGCCGACCGGTGCCGTGGTCGCGCCACCGCCGCCGTGGATATGACCCGGTCCGCTCGTCGGACCCCGCTGACCAGGCACGATGACATGATCGATTTCTGGTGGCCGCCGGTTACGGCGAGTCACCGACGATAGGAGGGAGGCACCGGTGGACGGCAACGTGATCGAGTCCGACGTACTCGTCATCGGTGGGGGAATCGCCGGCTGCGTGGCAGCCGTGCGGGCCGCAGAGGCGGGCGCCTCGGTGGTCCTGGTCGACAAGACCAGGTCGGTACGGCGCTCCGGCGACGCCGGCCGTGGACTGGCCTTCCTCACCACCTACCTGGATCTCGGCGAGCCCTGGGACACCCCGGAGGTCTTCGCTGAGTGGTATTGCGACATCGCCCTCGGGCTGGTCGACATGGAGGTGGCCCGGCCGCTGGGCATCGAACCGCTGCCGGCGGTCTGCCGGTTCCTGGAGGAGTCCGGTGTGCCGCTGCGCAACGCCGACGGCGATTACGAGCGGGTCGGCCGGATGTGGACGCCCGGTCCGATCGTGCTCAAGTTCGACGGCGCCGACATCAAGCCCCGGCTGGCCGAGCGGGCGGCGGCCACCGACCGGGTCCGGATCATCGGCGGGGTGCACGCCACCAGCGTGCAGCTCGACGACACCGGCCGGGCGGTCGGCGCGACCGGCTTCGACATCCGGTCCTGTGAGTTCCTGACCTTCCGCGCCGGCGCGGTGATCGTCGCCACCGGCAACGCCGAACGGGTCATCTTCAACTCGCCCCGGCGCGACGCGTTCCACACCTACCACCGGCCCTACCACGCCACTACCGGGTTCGCGCTCGCCGCCCGGGCCGGCGCGGTGGCCGCCAACATCGAGTTCCTCGGGACCTTCCTCTTTCCGCGTGGCTTCGCCACCGGTGCGATGGGCAACCTGCTGGAGGCCGGTGGCCGGCTGGTCAACGGCAACGGTCAGCTCATCGCCGACCTGCCGGACGTCGAGGGGGAGCGGCGGTTCGGGTTCGGCATCGTCGGCAAGGCGGCCGGTGAGGTGCTCGCCGGCCGTGGCCCGGTGTACATCGACTGCACCCACCTGCCGCCCGCTGAGATCGCCGCGATCAGCGACTACATCTCCTACGACGCCCCGCTGTTCCTGGAGTTCCTGGAGCAGTCCGGCATCGACCTGTCCCGGCACCCGGTCGAGTTCGAACTGTTCAACGGCGCCTGGTCGGCCACCGGATCGCCCAAGGGCGTGGTGGTCGGCGCGGACGGGCAGACCCGGGTTCCCGGCCTGTTCGCCGCCGGTGACCTGGCCACCCCGGCGTACGCCCTGGCCGGTTCACTGGCCAGCGGGTACGTCATCGGCCGGACCGCCGCCGAGTTCGCCCGGTCCGCCGCCGCGCCGGTGCTGGACGCCTCGGCGGTGGCCGCCGAGCGTCGGCGGACCCTGGCACCGCTGAACCGGACCAGCGGGATCGGCTGGCGCGAGTACGAGCACCAGCTGCAGGACCTGATGACCAAGTACGTCGGGATGGACCGCAACGAGATCGGGCTGCGGCAGGCCGCCGAGTACCTGCGCGGGTACGCGGCGGCGGCCGGCGAGGTCCACGCCGGTAACGGTCACGAGCTGATGCGCGCCCATGAGGCGTTCGACCTGCGGCTGTTCGACGAGATGATGACCGCCGTCGCGCTGGAGCGCGACGAGAGCCGGTTCAGCTTCCTGATGGGTCACTACCGCACCGACCGGCCGGGCGCCGACGACCAGCGGTGGCTCGGCGTGTCGATCCTCGCCGGACACGACGGTGAGCAACCGGTGCTGGAGCACACCGTGCCGACCCCGTCCTGGCGTGCGGCGCAACTGGAGAACCGGTCGGTCGTGGAGCTGGTCGGTGAGCGGGGAGCACGGCTCGCCGGAAAGGTGGGATAGGCATGGCACCACGGATCAATGAGAACCTTTGTACGCTCTGCGGGATCTGCCAGGACGTCTGTCCGGGCGACATCCTGCACATCGACCGGGGCGTGGCGGAGATGGTCCGCTACCCGGACGAGTGCAGCTACTGCGACGTCTGCCGGGTGGAGTGCCCGGCCGGCGCGATCGACATCGAGTTCACCTGGAGCATGCGGCAGCAGCCGATCTCCATCCTGCCGGGTCGGCCCGACCATGATTGAGGCGAGCTACACCCTGGACATCGACGTCGGCGTCGACGAGGTGTGGTCGTTCGTCGAGGTGATCCCGAACTGGGCGCACTTCCTGGTCGGTTTTCAGAAGCTGGACCTGGTCGACGACCGGCGGTCGATCTGGACGCTGCGCGGTGACGTCGGGGTCCTCGCCCGTGAGGTGGACCTGCAGGCCGACATCACCGTCTGGGAGCCGGGCCGGCGGGCGGAGTTCACCATCACCGGGCTGACCGAGCAGATCACCGGGCAGGGCAGCTTCGACATCGAGCCGATCGACGTGCCGTCGGGACCGGGCGACGCCACTGCGGCCGGCCCGGCTGACGGTTCCTCGGCTGACGGTTCCTCGACTGGCGGTTCCGCAACCTCGGGAGAGCAGCGACGGCCCGAGCGCGGCGACGAACAGACCCGTCCCGGACTGCTGCGCCGGATCAGGTTCGCCGTGGCAGGCCGCCTGCTGCGCTGGTTGAACCGCCGCCGGGCGACCCACCCACCGGCCGGTCCGGCGGCCAACCCTCCGGCGGCGACCAACCCTCCCGAGGCGAGTGATCACGTGTCGGGCAGGCCGACATCGGCTGGGCCGCCCCGGACAGGCCGATCCCGGCTGCGTTTCCATCTGCAGCTCACCCCGGGCGGGCCGATGGCCCCGATGGTCGAGCTGTTGATGGGGCCGATGGTGGAGCCGACCGCCGAGGACTTCCTGCGCAACATCCGCCAGGCACTCGAAGCCCGGCGGGCCAGCGCCTGACGAGGGGAGCAGACGAGCCATGCACGAGTTGCCACGCCGTACCGATGTGGTGGTGGTCGGCACCGGCGCCGCCGGGCTGACCGCCGCGTTGACCGCCGCGGCGGCCGGCCTGCAGGTCACCATCCTGGAGAAGGCGCCGGTGATCGGCGGCACGACCGTGGTCTCCGGCGGCTCCATCTGGGCGCCGGCGAACCGCTGGCTGGCCGAGGCGGGCGTGCCGGACAGCCGCGACGACGCGCTGACCTACCTGCGACGGCTCGCCCTGGACCGGGTCCCCGACCGGGTCATCGAGGCCTTCGTCGACCAGGTCAACCCGATGCTGGACCTGGTGGTGGCGCGCACCGGGCTGCGCTTCACCCCGAACCTGGAGCACCCCGACTACCAGCCGGAGTTGCCCGGGGCGCATCCGGGCGGGCGCACCCTGCAGAGCGACCTGTTCGACGCGACCGTACTCGGTGAGCTGCGCGGCAAGCTGCGGCCGACGCATTCGACGGTGCCGGTCACCAAGCTCGAACTGGACCAGTGGGGGATGGACACCCTCGACCGGTGGGACTGGGCGCTGATCGCCGAACGCACCGCGAAGGGCGTGGTCGGCATGGGTGCCGCCCTGGTCGGTGAGCTGCTGTACGGCTGCCTGCGGCTCGGTGCCACGGTGCACACCGACACCCGGGCGGTCCGGCTGCGGCGCACCGGCGGACGGGTCGCCGGGATCACCGTGGCCACCGGCGACGGCGAGGTGGAGATCGTCGCGCAGCGGGGTGTGGTGCTCGCCTCCGGCGGGTTCGAGTGGGACCCGGCGATGGTCGGGCAGTTCCTCGGCGTACCGATGGACGCACCGGCCAGCCCGCCGGCGAACGCCGGCGACGGGTTGCGGATGGTGATGGAGGTCGGTGCGGCGCTCGGCAACATGAGCGAGGCATGGTGGGGACCGATGGTGTACGCGGCCGGCGACACCTACGACGGCGCGCCGCTGTTCCGGCCCACGTCAGGTCTGCGGGCGCTGCCCGGCGGGATCATCGTCAACCGGCACGGCCGGCGGTTCTCCAACGAGGCGATGAACTACAACGACCTCGGCAAGGCGATGGCCACGTTCGACCCGATCCGCTACGAGTACGCCAACCTGCCCTGCTGGCTGGTGTTCGACGACCGGTTCCGGTCGTCGTACTCGGTCGCCACGGCGACCCCGGACGCGCCGACCCCGGGGTGGATGGCGACGGCGCCGACCCTGGCGGAGCTGGCCGGCGCGGTCGGCATCGACCCGGACGGGTTGGCCGAGCAGGTCGCCGAGTTCAATCGGCACGCCGCGCAGGGCCGGGATCCGCAGTTCGGTCGGGGCGCGAGCGTGTACGACCGGTACCGGGGCGATCCGACGGTGACCCCGCACCGCAATCTACGTCCGCTCGGTGACGGTCCCTACTACGCGGTACGGCTGCACCTGGGCTGTCTGGGTACCAAGGGCGGCCCGCTCTGCGACGAGCACGGCCAGGTGCGGGACGTCGACGGTGGGCTGATCGGCGGGCTGTATGCCTGCGGGAACGTGGCGGCCAGCCCGTTCGGACCGGGCTATCCGGGTGCCGGCGCGACGCTCGCCGCCGGGATGACGTACGGATATCTGAGCGGTCGCTCGCTGGCCGCCGGATGAGCAGCCGGCCGGTTACCGGCCGGTCAGCCGGCCGGTGCCGGCGCCGCCCCGTCGACTGCGGCTGGTGGGGTCGGCAGGGCCGCCGGGGCCGGCGTGTCCGCATCGGTCGGGCGCGCTGCCAGGCCGTCGAGGAAGATTGCGGTGCACTGGTCGGCGAGCCGGCTGGTGGGATTGTCGGGGCCCGGGTGGAACCACCGGACCGACAGCCAGACCGCGTCGCGGATGAAGCGGTAGAACACCCGGGTGTCGATGTCGGGGCGGAACGCTCCGCTGCTGACGCCCGCTTCGATCACCCCGAGCCAGGCGCTCTGCACCTCGCGGGCGACGTCCTTGAGGTAGTGGAACCGGGCCAGGCCACGCAGGTAGTTGACGTCATTCTGATAGATCTCGGTGGCGTGCGGGTGCGCCGCGGCGGTGTCCAGCGAGGCGCGGACCAGCTCGCGCAGCCGGGTCGCCGGGTCGTTCTCCCCGGCCAGTACCTCGGCGTACCGGTGGCGCAGATCCTCCAGGTAGGGACCGAGGATCGCCTCGATGATCGCTTCCTTCGAGTCGAAATGGTGGTACAGGCTGCCGGACAGGATGCCGACCTCGTCGGCGATCTGCCGGACCGTGGTGGCGGCCACGCCGCGACTGGCGAAGAAGGCCGCCGCGCAGGCGATGATCTGCTGTCGTCGATCCAGCGACTCTGCCACGGTGCCTCTTTCGGGTCTGCGGTGCAACGGGCGGGCGCCAGCATAGCAGAGTCAATCAAGCGCTTGGTGCGACGGGTGTCGGTGCCGGGCTGGTCGCCCCAGGTCGAGCTCGGGTAACAATCTCCAAGCGAGCGCTTGATTGGTGGCCGGTACGCAGCTAGTTTACATGGCATTCACAAAGCCTCGGGCTTCACGGCTACCAGGAGAAGCAGATGGCAACTGGTCGGAAATACAAGTGGAACGGGGCGCCCGCCCGCGTCGCGGTGGCCGGGCTGCTGCTCGCCACCGTCGCCGCCTGCGGCGACGACAACGAAACCAACGAGACCGGCGGCACAATCACCATGGCCACCTGGTCCGCCACCCAGTCACTCGACCCGGTCCAGGTGGCCGGCACCGGCAACTCCGGCGGCGCGGAGCTCGCGGCGCTCTACGACACGATCATGCGGTACGACCCGGCCAGCGGCGCCTTCGAGCCGCAGACCGCCGAGTCGCTGACCCCCAACGACGACTTCACCCAGTGGACCCTCACCCTGCGGTCCGGGATCACCTTCAGCGACGGCGCGCCGTACGACTCGACGGCCGTCGTGGCGAACATGCAACGGCACACCGAGGCACGGTCCAACGCCAGTTCGCTGGTCGCGCCGATCACCGACTACGCCACCCCCGACGACCTGACGGTGGTGTTCACCCTCGCCTTCCCGTGGAACAACTTCCCGTTCGCCCTCGCCGGGACCCCCGGCATGGTGGTCAACCCGGCGGCGGTGGCCGCCCAGGGCGACGCGTTCGGCACCAACCCGCAGGGTGCCGGTGCCGGGCCGTTCGTCTTCGACGAGTTCCGGCCCGACGAGTCGCTGACCCTCACCCGCAACCCCGACTACTGGGGCGGCGACGTCCCGCTGGACGGGGTGCGGTTCATCCACGCCGGTGACGGGCCGCAGACCTACGAGGCGTTCCGCGCGGGCAGCGTCGACCTGGCATTCCTGCGTGACGCCGGGGCGATCGCGGACGCCGAGGCGGACGGTGCCGAGGGCATCCGGGTCCAGTACTCCGCCAACGACACCCTGATCATGAACAACGGATTCCCGATCACCTGCCAGGAAGGCGAGCCGGCACCGCGGTGCGAGGGCCAGCAGGACGGCACCGAACTGGAGTCCACCGCACCCACCGCCGACAAGCGGGTCCGGCAGGCGGTGGCCGCCGCCATCGACCTGGAGACGCTCAAACAGCGGGTGTACGGCGGCGCCGGCTTCATGTCCAGCGCCCTGATCTCCGAAGAGTCCCGCTGGTACGACGGTGTCGAAGGACCGGCCTACGACATCGAGCGGGCCCGCGACCTGGTCGAGCAGGCCAAGGCCGACGGCTGGGACGGGCGCATCCGGGTCAGCTGCCACACCGGCCTGCCGACCTGGGGGACCGCCGTGCAGGGCATGCTGGAGGCGGCCGGTATGCAGGTCGACCTCACCGACCAGCAGGAGATCGCCGCGAACACCTCGGCGGTCATCGTGCGCAAGGACTTCGACCTGGCCTGCTTCGGCTCGTCGATCTCCGACGCCGAGCCGTTCTTCGCCCTCAACCGCGACTTCAACTCGACCTACGTCACCACCGGCGGTGGCAACTTCTCCGGCTACGTCAACCCCAGCGTCGACGAGGCGATCGCCGCCGGCCGGGCCGCCGGCAGCGAGGCCGAGGTCAAGGCCGCGATCAGCACCATCGCCCGGGCGTACGCCGAGGACGTGCCGTTCCTCGCGCTGACCGCGCAGCCGGAGGTCGTGCTGATCTCCGACGAGGTCGGCGACGTGCTGCAGAGCGTCAACACCGTGGTGCTGCTCGGTCGGGCGACGCGGGGATGACCGGACGATCCGCGACCGACGCCGCTGACCCGTCGGCGCGGGTCACCGGGCGGGGTGGTGCCGGCAGCGCCGGTACCACCCCGGCACCCCCGGTGGCCCTGATCACCGCGGCCGCCCACGGAATCGGGGCGGCCACCGCACGGTCGTTCGCCGAGGCCGGACACCGGCTGGTGCTGGCCGACGTCGACGCGGCCGGGCTGGCAGCGACCGCCGCCGACCTGGCCGGCGCCGACCGGGCTGGCGCCGACCGGGTGACGACCGTGGTCGCCGACGCGACCACCGAGGCCGGCGCCGCCGCGGCGGTCGACGCGGCCACCACCCGGTACGGGCGGCTGGACGCGCTGATCAACGTGGTGGGCGGCAGCCGGCCCGGCCGTACCGTGATCGACATCGACCTCGCCGAGTGGGACCGCTGGCTGGCACTCAACCTCACCTCGGTCTACCTGATGTGCCGGGCCGCGCTGCCGCAGCTGACAGCGGTCGGCGGGGCCATCGTCAACGTCTCGTCCGGGGCCGGACTGCGCGGCATGCGGGCCAACCCGGCGTACTGCGCAGCCAAGGCCGGGGTGGTCGGACTGACCCGGGCGCTGGCCATCGACCACGGTCCCGCCGGAGTCCGGGTCAACTGCGTCGCACCCGGACCGGTCCGTACCCCGTTGATGGAGCGCAACCGCAGCGCCGCCGAGATCGACGCGATGGGCCGGATCGCGGTCCTCGGCCGGATCGGCGACCCTGCCGAGATCGCCGCGGCGATCCGATGGCTGGCCAGCGACGCGGCGTCGTACCTGACCGGCCAGACCATCGAGGTCGACGGCGGCCCGGCCCCGCTGGTGTGACCCGGCGACGACGAGAGGAGGAGCACTGATGTTACGGACGGTGGCCGTCAAACTGGCCCTGCTCGTCCCAGTGCTGTTCCTGGTCAGCGTGGGCACGTTCGTCCTGCTTCAGCTGGGGCCGGGCGACCCCGCCGCGCAGGTGCTCGGCAACACCGGTACGCCTGCCGACTACCAGCGGATCCGGACCGAGATGGGGCTGGACCAGCCGCCCGTGCAGCGCTACCTCGAATGGCTCGGTGGCGTACTGCGTGGCGACCTCGGCCAGAACCTGGTCCCGCCGATCGAGAACGTCTCCGACCGGCTGCTGCGGGCGTTCCCGGTGAACCTGCAGCTCGCCGCGATGGCCATCGTGCTGGCGCTGCTGATCGCCGTCCCGTTGGCGATGTGGTCGGCGTACCGGGCCGGTGGGCTGGTCGACCGGTGGATCTCGGCCGGCACCATCGGCGTCATCTCGGTCCCGCCGTTCCTGGTCGGCCTGCTCCTGCTGCTGGTGTTCGCCATCCACCTGGACTGGTTCCCACTCGGACAGTGGTCCCGGCCGTCCGACGACGGTCTGGGCCAGAACCTGTGGCACGCCTTCCTGCCCGCGCTCACCCTGGCGTTGGCCGAGGCCCCGGTCTTCGCCCGGCTGCTGCGCGGCGACCTGGTCGCCACCCTGCAGGAGGACTTCATCCTGGCCGCGAAGGCCAAGGGCATGCCCGGCTGGCACATCATGCTCCGGGAGGCGCTGCGCCCCTCGTCGTTCTCGCTGATCACCCTGGCCGGGGTGAGCGCCGGCCGGCTGCTCGGCGGCACCATCATCGTCGAGGCGGTCTTCGTGCTGCCCGGGGTGGGCAACGTGATCATCAACGCCGCGCAGAGCAACGACTACAAGCTGGTGCAGGGCGGTGTCCTGCTGATCGCGGTCATCTACCTGCTGCTGAACCTCACCGTCGACGTGCTGTACGGCTATCTGGACCCACGGATCCGGAGGCGGCATGCCTGAGCCCAGCCGTACCCGACGCCGTCGGATCGACCTCGCCTTCTGGCTCAGCCTCGGCTGGCTGGTCGTCCTCACCGGTTGCGCCCTGCTCGCCGACCTGCTGCCGCTGGGCAACGCCGACGACACCACCCAGACGATCGGGATCGCCGGCTACGCCCGACCCGACCTGTTCTCGGCCAACCCGCTGGGCACCAACGGCTTCGGTCTCGACCTGCTGGCCCGGTCCATCTACGGAGCCCGGGTGAGCCTGCTGACCGTCGGCTGCACCGTACTGGTCAGCCTGCTGATCGGCGGTGCGGTCGGTATGGTCGCCGGCTACTTCCGTGGCTGGGTGGACGTGGTGATCGGCGTCTTCGCCGACGCCGCCCTGGTGATCCCCGCCCTCGTCCTGCTGATCGCCTTCGCCGCGGTGCTCGGCCCGCCCCGGACCGTGCCGGAGGCGGTACTCAAGAGCGGTCTGGCCCTGGCCGTGGTCGGCATCCCGACGATGATCCGGCTGGCCCGGGCCAACACGCTGCTGTTCGCCCAACGGGAGTTCGTCACCGCCAGCCGGGCGATGGGCGCCCGGCACACCCGGATCCTGATCCGCGAACTGCTGCCCAACGTGGCACTGCCGCTGGTCTCCTACGCCTTCATCGTCGCCGCCGTGCTGATCGTCGCGGAAGGATCGCTGGCCTTCCTCGGCCTCGGGCTGCAGCAGCCCGCCCCGTCCTGGGGAAACATGATCGCTGAGGGTGGCCTGCGGGAGCTGCGCCGGCACCCGCACGTGCCGCTGATCCCCGGTGTGTTCATGTTCCTCACCGTCTTCAGCCTGAACATCGTCGGGGAACGTGCCCGGGCCCGCTGGGATCCCCGGGACTTGCAGGTCTGACGACAACGTCCGGGACCTGGCCGCCCTCGACCCGAGCAGCAGGAGGTACGTCATGCGGATGGACGAGTCGGCGTTCCGGCTGGACGGCCGGGTGGCCACGGTCACCGGCGCCGGCAGCGGAATCGGCCAGGCGGTCGCGCAGACCCTTGCCCGGGTCGGCGCGGCGGTGGTGGTCGCCGACATCGACGGCGAGCGCGGCGCGGCGACCGTCGCGGCGATCACCGACGCCGGCGGTCGGGCCAGCTTCCAGCACACCGATGTCAGCCGTCGGGCCGACCTGGACGCCCTGGCCGCCGCCGCCGTCGACCGGTACGGCGGCCTCGACGTCGCGTGCAACATCGCCGGTGTGCCGTCGCTGGTCCGTGAGCTGACCGAGGTCACCGGGGCGGACCTCGACGCCGAGTTCGCGATCAGCGTCAAGGGCGTGCTGTACGGCTGCCAGGCCGCCGCCGCGGTGATGACCCGCCAGGGCCACGGAGCCATCGTGAACATCTCGTCGACCGCCGCTGACCTGCCCGCCGCCGGCTACGGGCTGTACCACCTCGGCAAACTCGCCGTCGTCGGGATGACCCGGACCCTCGCCCTGGAGCTCGGCCCGAAAGGGGTCCGGGTCAACGCGATCGCGCCCGGCGCCACGCTGACCAATTTCAGTGCCCGCAACTTCACCGCCGCCGACGGCACCGTCGACGAGGAGCGGCGCAGCCAGTGGCTGGCCGGCATGGCGGCCCGCTCGCCGCTGAACATCGTCGGTGAGCCGCAGGACCAGGCACTGCTGGTGCTCTACCTGGTCTCCGACGCCGCCCGGTTCGTCACCGGGCAGCTGATTCGGGCCAACGGCGGATGGTCGATGGGGTGACGCCGACCAGCGTCAACGGAAGGAATGCGATGACGTCCCGACCCGAGTTCGCCGCCCGTACCGCCGGGATGCGTCCGTCGAAGCTGCGGGAGCTGGTCGCGGCGGCGGCCCGGCCGTCCGCCGGTGACGTATCCGGGCCGACGCTGCTGTCGCTCGGCGGCGGGCTGCCGCCGGCCGAGGCGTTCCCGGCGCGGGCGGTCGCCGAGGCGGCCGAGCGGGCGCTGGCCGGCGCCGCCGGCGCCGCCCTGCAGTACTCGGCCACCGAGGGCGACCCGGACCTGCTCGACCTGGTCGGCGCCGACCTGGCCGGCCGGCTGCGGCTGCCCGACCCGACCGGGCGGTTGCTGGTCACCACCGGTTCGCAACAGGCGCTCGACCTGATCGGCAAGGTGCTGCTGGACCCCGGTGACGTGGCGGTGGTCGAGTCGCCGGCCTACGTCGGGGCGCTGCGGGCGTTGGCCGGCTACCAGCCGAGGATCGTCGAGGTGCCGGTCGACGACGACGGGATGGACACCGAGCTGCTGGCCGGGCGGCTACGGGCCGGGTTACGGCCGAAGCTGTGCTACCTGGTGCCGAACTTCTCCAACCCGAGCGGACGCACCCTCACCGCGCGACGGCGTACCCGACTGGCGCAGCTCGCGGCCCGGTACGGCTTCCTCATCGTCGAGGACGACCCGTACGGCCAGCTGCGGTTCGCCGGAGCGGACCTGCCGCCGGTCGCCGCCGACGCCGCCGAGCAGGTGGTCTACCTCGGCAGCTTCTCCAAGCTGGTGGCACCCGGGCTGCGGGTCGGCTACCTGGCCGCACCGAGGTGGCTGCACCGGGCGCTAACGGTGGCCAAACAGGCGACCGACCTGAACTCCGCCGCGTTGAGCCAACGGCTGCTCGTCGAGCTGCTGGCCGATCCGGACTGGTTCGCCGGGCACCTGGCCGGGCTGCGGGACCTGTACCGGGTGCGGGCCGAAGCCCTGACCGGGGCGGTGGCCGACCGGCTGGCCGGTCGGCTGGCCACCCCGATGCCGGACGGCGGGATGTTCGTCTGGGCCAGCGTCCAGACCCCGGGGATCGACGCGTTGGCCCTGGCCCGCGCCGCGATGCGCCGGGCCGTCTCGGTGGTCCCGGGTAACGAGTTCTCACTGGCCGACGGCTACCCCCGGCACCTGCGCCTGTCGTTCAGCATGCTGGGCCCGGCGGGTCTGGTGGCTGCGGTCGACCGCCTCGGGGACGCTTTCGACGACCTGACGGCGTCCGGGTGAGCCCGGCGATGCCGGACCCACCCGGATCTGTCTGCACCCCCGGATCTGCCTGCGACGACCGGTCAGTCGGCCGGCTGGGCGGCGGTGGTGAACCGGGGCACCGGCCAGGTGGTCGGCGAGCTGGTGCTCCAGAGCACCTGGTGCACCCGTTCACTGATCCGCCAGCCGTCGCCGGTGCGGACCAGCCGGTCGGCGTAGTGCAGTCCTCGGTGCACCACCTCGTGCCCGTCCGGCACCGGCCGGACCAGGTGGGCCACCGTGTACGAGCTGGCGACCGCCGAGTCGCCGTCGACCTCGATGGTGGCCGAGCCGACCACGTGCTGGCTGGCGGCCAGTCGGGCCAGCGGCGCCATGTGCGCGACGATGTGGCGCACCCCGCGCGGCAACCGCTTGCCGGAGTACTCGGCCTGGGCGTCGTCGGTGAAGCAGCCGCCGACCGCCTCGAACTCACGCCGGTCGCAGCACTGCGCGTACCGGTTCAGCAATTCGACGATGGCCGCTCGGTCATCGGCGTATCCGGGCATCATGCACACCTTTCGATTGGGTGCCGCTGTTACGCGACACCGTCGACTCAAGAACGGGAGATCGGGTCATGGAAACGCTGACCGCCGACCGGCTGGCCATCGCCGACGTGGTGAACCGGTACTTCATGGCGATCGACAGCCGGGACTGGGACCGGCTGCGTGGCTGCTTCACCGACGACGTGGAGGGAATCTACGAAGGAGTACGGGTAGCCGGCGGGATCGACCGGATCATGGCGTTCTTCACCGGCCAGTCGCCGGTCCGGTTCCCCCTGGAGATCGTCGACCTGCGGGCGTCGATGCACTTCATCGGCAACCACTTCGCCGAGGTGACCGGCGACCGTGCGGTGGCGCAGACCTACGCCCAGGCCCACCTGATCGACCGGCCGGCCACCGGCCCCCGGATGCGCACCCGGGGTCTGCGCTACCTCGACGAACTGGTCCGGGTCGACGGCCGCTGGCTGATCAGCCGTCGGGAACACCTGCTGGACTGGATGCGCCACGACGAGCTGCTCGTGGCGCCGGCCGCCGCGGACTGACCCGGCCGTCACGGCCGCGACCGGCCGGCGGTGGGTCCGTCGGCCGGCGCGTCCTGCGGGAAGTGGCAGGCGACGTACTGGTCCGGGCCGGTCTGGCGCAGCTGCGGCTCGGTGCGGGCGCAGACATCCGCCGCGCGTGGGCACCGGGTTCGGAACCGGCAGCCGCTCGGCGGGTCGAGCGCCGACGGCAGTTCACCGCTGGTGCGGGCCGGTGCCGGGGAGCCGTCGTCCAGCTCCGGGATCGAGCGCAGCAGCAGCGCCGTGTACGGGTGGGCGGGACGGGCGAACAGCACGTCCGGCGATGCGACCTCGCAGATCTTGCCCAGGTACATCACCACGATTCGGTCGCTGACCCGCTTCACCACCGCCAGATCGTGGGCGACGAACAGCAGCGTCAGGCCGTACCGCTGTTTCATCTCCTCCAGCAGGTTGAGGATCTGGGCCTGCACCGAGACGTCCAGCGCGCTGACCGGTTCGTCGCAGAGCACCACGGCCGGTTCCAGCACCAGCGCGCGGGCGATGCAGACCCGCTGGCACTGCCCGCCGGAGAGCTCGTGCGGTCGTCGGTCGCCGACCAGCCGGGGGTCCAGCCCGACGGCGTCGAGGACCTCGTCCACCCGCCGACGGGCGGCGGGACCGCCCTCGCGGTGCCAGATCCGCAGACCTTCGGCGACGATGTCCCGGACGGTTCGGCGGGGGTTGAGCGACGAGATCGGGTCCTGGAAGATCATCTGGAGTCGGGTGCGGGTGCGCCGCAGCCGCTCGCCGCGCAGCGCCGTCAACTCGGTGCCGTCGAACCGGACCGATCCACTGGTCGGCGGGGGCAGCTGCAGGATCGCCCGGCCGGTGGTGGACTTTCCGCAGCCCGACTCACCGACCAGGCCGACGGTCTCCCGGACCCGGGCGTCGAGGCTGATCCCGGAGACCGCCTGCACGCTGCGTCCCCGGCCGGCCGGGAACCGTACGGTCAGGTCCTCGACCCGCAGCACCACGTCGTCGGTGTCGCGCAGGTGCGCCTTGCCGGTGCCGGCCATCAGTTCACCGCCCCGTCGAGGGTGGACCGGTCGGTGCGGACCGGTGTGAGGTCCAGTCCGGCCCCGGTCCGGCCGTCGGCGAGGTTCTCGGCGAGCGCGCGGTCGCCGGCCTCGGTGCCGACCGGGTAGAAGCAGGCGTACCGGTGCCCGGGTTCGTCGGCCAGCGCCGGGTCCTCCTGCTGGCACCGGGGCCGGGCCTGCCGGCAGCGGGGGGCGAAGCGGCAGCCGGGCGGTGGGTGCACCAGGTCGGGGGCGCCGCCGGCGATCACCTCCAGCGGAGTGTGGCTGGGCTGGTCGATCCGGGGGGTCGAGCGCAGCAGGGCCGCCGTGTACGGGTGCCGGGTGTGCCGGAACAGCTCGGCGGTCGGACCGATCTCGGCTACCCGGCCGGCGTACATGACCATGGTCCGGTCGGTGCGGCCGGACACCACGGCCAGGTCGTGACTGATCAGGATCATCGCCATCCGCAGCTCGGTACGCAGCCGGGCGAGCAGGTCGAGGATCTCCTTCTGCACGGTCACGTCCAGCGCGGTGGTCGGCTCGTCGGCGATGAGCAGCTTGGGCGAGCAGGACAGCGCGATGCCGATCATGACGCGTTGCCGCATGCCGCCGGAGAGTTCGTGCGGGTACTGGCTCAACCGTCGGACCGGCTCGCTGATGCCGACCTCGGCGAGTAGTTCGGCGGCACGGGTGTCGGCGGCCCGTCTGCTGAGCCCGAGGTGGTGACGCATCGGCTCGGTGAGTTGCCGACCGATGGTGCGGACCGGGTTGAGCGACGTCATCGGATCCTGGAACACCATGGCCACCTCCGCGCCCCAGAAGTGTCGGGCGGCGGCGCCTCGTCGGTCGCGTACCTCCTGGCCCTCGAACAGGATCCGACTTTCCGCCGCGACCTGCGCCTGCCGGGGCAGGATGTTCATGACGGTGCGGACCAGCACCGATTTGCCGGATCCGGATTCGCCGACGACGCCGAGCGCCTCGCTGGGCGCGAGGGTGAAGGAGACCCCGTCGACGGCGCGCAGCACACCCCGCGGCGTCGAGAAGCTCGTGGCGAGGTTCTCGACGGCGAGCAACGGAGCCGGTTCATCGGATCGCACGTTGCCAGCCTAACAAGCGCTTGGTACTTTGAGCGAGACCCCGTTACCTGCCTGAAACGTGGAGACCCGATGACTGACGACGAACTCGACGAACTGATCGCCGTGGTCCAACTGCCCGAGCGGACCCCGGAGACGGTCGAGCAGCGGGTGGCCCTCGCCGAGGACCACCGCCGGATCGCCGACCTGGTGATGCTCTACGGCTGGCTGTGCGACCGGCGCCGCTGGGACGACCTGCTGGAGTACTACACCGACGACTTCGAGCGGCAGTTGCGCGGCACCCTGAACGAGACCGTCAAGGGCAAGGAGAAGCTCCGCGAGCTGTACTTCCGCCCGGTCCTGCCGCGCTCCGGTGACGCCGACGGGCCACCGTCCGCCGACGTGATCAACTCCTACGAACTGCGTCACCTCATCCACCCTCCGGTGATCCGGGTCGCCGATGACGGCCGGACCGCCTCGGTCGCCGCCGTGTACAGCCTCGTCGCGACCAGCGGCGACGGCCCGCAGTTTCGCCGGGGCGAGCACGAAGGTGCCTACCTGTTCGGCATGCGACGTGAGTCCGACGTCGGCTGGCGCTTCGCCACCATGGTCGTGATCAGCGAAAACGCCCGCAACCCCCTGTTCCAGAAAGGCTGAAGCGATGCCCGGGAGATTCACCGGAAAGGTTGCTCTGGTCACCGGCGCCGGCCGGGGGATCGGCCGGGCCACCGCGCTGCGGTTCGCCGCCGAATCAGCGACGGTCGTCGTCAACGACATCAATCCCGACGGCATCGCCGAGACCCGGGCGGCCGCCGCCGACCTGCCCGGCCGCGCGGTCGCCGGCCGGGCCGACATCACCTCGGCCGACCAGGTGACCGACCTGGTCGCCGAGGTGGCCGACCGGTACGGCCCGGTCGACATCCTGGTCAACAACGCCGGTGGAGCACTGCCCGGCGCCGCCTGGGCGGCGGTGGCCGACGCCAGCATCGAGGACTGGAGCGGATTCCTCGCGTTGAACCTCACCTCGGCGTTCCTCTGCGCCCGGGCCGTACTGCCCGGCATGCTGGCCGCCGGGCGCGGGCACATCGTCGGCATCGGCTCGATCTCCGGCACCAACGGCCAGGTCAACGGTGCGGCCTACGCCGCCGCCAAGGCCGGAATGGGTGCCCTGGTCGCCTCGATCGCCAAGGAGTACGGGTCCCGCGGGATCTCGTCGAACGGGATCGTCGTCGGCAACGCGCCGTTTCCCAACCGGACCCCGGACCGCCAGCAGCATCTCGACCGGGCGGTGCACCTGGGCCGGGTCGGCGGGTACGACGAGTTCGCGGCGGCCATCGCTTTTTTGTGCTCGGAGGACTCGTCGTACCTGTCCGGGGCGATGATCCCGGTCGATGGCGGATTCCACCGGTCCAACTTGTTGTGACGAACTGGTCGCTAACACCGGCAGCCCGGCCCGCGGTATCCACCAAACAGTCCACCAGGGACACCGAACGCTGGAGTGTCGGCCCCCCAGGCCATGATCGCAGGCCGTAGTCTGGCGGACATGGCCTCTGGACGCCGCCGGCAGTGGTCGACCGCGCTGCGCTCCTGGGTGAAGGTCGGGGCGAACCAGCCGTTACTGCCGGTGGTGCGCCGGGCCTTCCTGGCGTTCCTGCTGGCCTGCCTGGCCACTGTGATTCCACAGTGGCTGATCTCGCCGGTGGTCGAGCCGAGCCGGTCCTGGCCGGTGCTACCCGCCGTCGCCGTCCTGGCGGTGCTCGCCGTGCGGCTGTACCGTCGGGAACGACCGACGATCGCCCACGATCTGGTGGCCGCCGCCGCTGTCGGTGTGGTGATCTGGGCGGTCGGGGCGCTGCCGGCGGGTGGGGTGCTGTTCGTCGGCACCGCGCTGCGCGCGCTCTACGGTGGGCTGCCCGCGGCGTTGCTCTCGGTCGGGTTCACCCTCGCTGCGATGACCACCGGCGTGCTCGCCGCTGGCGGCAACCTGGCTGAGGTGCAGCTCGGCCAGTACGGACCCGGCCTGCTGCTGTCGTCGTTGGCGCTGCGCCTGGTGCTGCTCGCGGTCCGCCGGTTCGAGACCGGTACGGCGGCCCGGTTCGAGGCGGTCGTCCGGTCGTCGCGCGACGTGATCGTGCTGACCGACCGGGACACCACGGTCAGCTACCTGAGCCCGGCGGCGGCGGACGTGTTCCGGCTCGCCGACGGGCTGCCCGGTGACCGGCTGCTGTCCTGGATCGTCCCGCCGGACCGGCCGGCGGCCGACGCCTGGCTCGCCCGGCTGCTCGGCGACTCCGGTGCGGCGGCGACCCTGCAGTGCCGGGTCGCGGCCCCGGACGCCGACCAACCCGCCACGGTCGAGATCAGCGGGCAGAACCTGCTGCACGATCCGAACGTACGCGGGCTGTTGTTCGCCGTCCGTGACGTGACCGAGCGGGTACGGCTCACCGAGCGGCTGCGCCATCAGGCGTACCACGATCCGCTGACCGGCCTGGCCAACCGGGCCCTGCTGCGGGAACGGCTGGCCGTGGCGCTCGGCAGCACCACCGATGTCGCGTTGCTGCTGCTCGACATCGACTCGTTCAAGGTGGTCAACGACGCTCTCGGCCACCAGGCCGGTGACGAACTGCTGGTCGCGGTCGCCAACCTGCTGCGGCGCCGGTTGACGGCCACCGACCTGCTGGCCGCCCTCGGCGGTGACGAGTTCGCGGTGCTGCTGACCGCCGAGCGGGCCGCCGCCCGCGACACCGAGCGGATCGCCGACGACCTGTTGGCGGTCTTCGACCGGCCGATCGAGGCGGCTGGCCACCTGCGGCTGATCGCCGCCCGGGTCGGCATCGCGGTCAGCGACGGCGACGCCGACGCCGACCGGCTGATGCGCGAGGCCGACATCGCGTTGCAGATCGCCAAGGCTGCGCCCCGGGCCCGTCGGGTGCGGTACCGCACCGAACTGCACCAGGCTGCGGTCGACCGGGTACGCCTGCAGGTGGAGGCGCAGGACGCGCTGTCGCGGCGCGAGTTCGTCCTGCACTACCAGCCGATCCACGCGCTGTCCGACGGCGCGGTACGCGGAGTGGAGGCGCTGGTCCGGTGGCGTCACCCGCAGCGCGGCATGGTCCGGCCGGACCAGTTCATCCCGCTGGTCGAGGGCAGTGGCCTGATCGTGCCACTCGGCCGCTGGATCCTCGGCGAGGCCTGTGTCACCGGTGCCGGATGGCAGCGACTCAGTGGCCGACCGTTGCAGATCAACGTCAATGTCAGCGTGCGCCAGTTCATGCTGGGCGACGTGGTCGCGGACGTGCTGGCCGCGTTGGAACGCTCCGGTCTGCCGCCGGCCACGCTGACCTTGGAGATGACCGAGAGCGTCCTGGCCACCGAGCACGACGCGATCGAGTCGCAGCTGTCCGCGCTGCGTCGACTCGGCGTGCGGATCGCCCTGGACGACTTCGGCACCGGATTCAGCTCCCTCGGCCACCTGCACCGATATCCGATCGACGAGTTGAAGATCGACAAGATGTTCGTGGGCCGGATCGGCGCCGAGGATCCGACCTGCCTGCCGGTGGTCCAGGCCATCCTGGCGATGAGCCGAGGGCTGCGGCTCAGCACGGTGGCCGAGGGGATCGAGAACGACGACCAGCGGGCCGAGTTGACCGCGATGGGCTGCGAGTTCGGGCAGGGGTTCGGCCTGTCCCGGCCGGTGGAGGAGCCGGCCCTGCGGGCCCTGCTGCGCCGGTCCGCGGTACCGTAGCCGGTCCGGACTGAGACCAGCGGGTGTCGGGTGTCGGGTTCAGACCAGGGTGTCGGCGAGGGTCTCCGGGGCGAACAGCTCCGCCGGGTCCAGCCGCCGCCGGGCCAGGCCCTGCTCGTGCGAGTAGCGCAGAAACGTCTCCAGCACCGTCCGGTTGGGTTCGACGCCGTACGGCCAGAAGTCGTCGCCCAGCAGCGCCGCCGCCTCCTCGGCGGCCGGCACCACCCACGGCAGGCTGACCTTCAACGCGGTCACCTCCCGCAGTTCGGCGTAGACCCGGTCCTTAGCCTCGGTGAACGCGTCCAGCAGCGCCCGGGCCAGCCACCGGTGCCGCTGGTAGACGTCGCGGCGCAACACCACCGTGTGCATGATCGGGAAGATGCCGGTGGCCCGCAAATACGCCCGTTCGGTGTCGGCCGGATCGGCGAACAGCCGACGGACCCGGTCCGGGCCGGCGGCCGGCTCGAACGACCGGGGTGCCCGGGCGGTGTACAGGGCGTCGATCGCGCCGCTGCGCAACAGCCCGTCGAGCGTCTCGCCCGCGCCGATCGGCCGTACGTCGAACCGGTCCGGCAGGTCCAGCCGCAGCTTCTCCTGCCGGCCGGCGTGGTGCAGACCGCCGGTGCGGTAGCTGACCGCGTCGACCGGCAGCCCGTGGTGTTCGGCCAGGATGCCGCGGATCCACACGGCGGCGGTCATCTGGTACTCGGGGATCCCGACCGTACGGCCGGCCAGCTCGGCCGGGTCGCGGACCGGCGACGACGGCGCCAGGTAGATCGAGCCGTGCCGGAACACCCGGGACGGGAAGACCGGGATCGCCACGAACGGCGGTTCGTCGGCGAACAGCGACAGCACGTACGACGACAGGGACATCTCCGCGACGTCGAACTCCTGCCAGCGCAGCATCCGGAAGAAGGTCTCCTCGGGCGGCAGCGGCAGGTAGGTCAGGTCCACGCCGGTCGGCCGTACCGTGCCCTCCCGCAGTGCCCGGGTGCGGTCGTAGTCCCAGCAGGCCAGGCTGATCGGCAGCCGGTGCGCCATGGTGCCTCCAATCCTCGCAGCGACGTGGGCATCCTCAGTGGAACGCCGCGCCGCCGTCGACGTTGACCGTCTGTCCGGTGATGAAGTCGCTGTCCGGCCCGGCCAGGAAGGCGACCACGCCGACCAGGTCGGCCGGCACCTGCCGCCGTTTGATCGCCTGGCCTGCGACGATCGCCGCCTCCTGCTCCGGGGTGACGGTGGCCCGCGGGATCTCGGTACGGGTGGCACCCGGGGTGACCGCGTTGACCCGTACCCCGGCCGGGCCCAGCTCGGTGGCCAGCGCCCGGGTCATCCCGATCAGCGCCGCCTTGGAGGTCACGTAGTGCAGGTAGTGCGGTCGGCCGATCCACACGGTGGCCGACGAGATGTTGACCACCTTGCCGTAGCCGGCCCGGCGCATCACCGGCGCGACCGCCCGGGTGCACAGGAACGGTCCGCGGACGTTGACCGCCATCACCTGGTCCCACTCGGCCGGGTCGATCTGGTCGAACGGCCGCATCGCCAGGGTGGAGAAGATCGCCGCGTTGTTGACCAGGACGTCGATCCCACCGAACGCGTCGGTGCCGCGCCGGACCATCGCCGCCACGCTGTCCGGGTCGGCGACGTCGACCTCGACGGCGAGCGCGCCGTCGCCGATCTCGGCGGCGACGGCACCGGCCGCCTCGGTGTTGCGGTCGGCCACCACCACCCGCGCCCCGTCGGCCGCCAGCCGGTGCGCGAAGGCCCGGCCGAGCCCTTGTCCGCCGCCGGTGACGATGGCCACCCGGCCGGCCAGCCGGTCAGCCATCGCCGAGCCGGGACAGTTCGGTACGGGCGTCCATCGGCTGCCACCACGGTTCGACACCCAGGTCGCGGGCTATCACCCCGGCGGCGATGTACCCGGCGCCGCCGCTGATCGCCCCGTTGGGGTGGCAGGCCGAGCCGGCCAGGTAGAGGTTCGGCAGTGGGGTGCGGTAACCGAAGTGGTTGTGCAGCACCTGGTCGGCGCTGAGCGCCCCCATGAAGATGTCGCCGTGCCGCATGTTGATCAGTTCCTGCGCGTACTCGTACGCGGTGTAGGTGTACGAGCCCAGCACGGTGGCGTCGGTCAGGTTGGGCGCGTACTCCCGCCACCTGTCCATGATCGACGCGGCCATGTCGCCCTGCATCCGGCGCAGGTTCTCGTGGTCGCCGTCGGGTGCCCACGGCACCACATGCCAGGCGTACGCGGTGTGCTTGCCCGGCGGCGCCTGGCTCGGGTCGAGCACGCTCAACGCCCCGGCACCGAACTGCACGTTGCTCGGCACCCGGCCGTTGTCCACGTCGTCGTGCGCGGCCATCAGGCTGGCGATCGTCTCCGAGCCGATGTTGTACTTCAGCGCCCCGTTCACATGCGGGTCGAAGGCCGCCGAGGTGTACGCCGGGGCCTCGTCGAGCGCCAGGTGCAGGCCGAACAGTGTCCAGCCGGTGTAGTGGAACGTGTCCAGCCGGGCCAGGTAGTCGGCGGGCAGCTGATCGCGGCCGACCAGCGTCTCCAGGGTCTGGTGCAGGTCCAGGGTGCTGGCCACGAACTGCCGGGCCCGCATCGAGCGCCCGTCGGCGAGTTCGATGCCGGTGGCCCGACCGCCCTCGACGACGATCCGCTCGACGTGCGCCTGGTTGACGAAGTGTCCGCCGGCGGCGATGAACTCCTCCATCAGCCCGCGGGCCAGGTTCCAGCTGCCGCCGGCGCACAGCTCGTAACCGGTGGTCAGGTCGAAGGCGCGGATAAGTGAGCCGAGCGGGCTGTGCGTGCCGAGCGTCTCGTGCAGCACGGTGCCGAACAGTGACAGCTTGAACAGGAACAGCACCTTGACCCGCTCGTCGGTGAACAGCTCCTCGACCACCTCGCCGGGTTGTCGCCGGGTCAGCTCCAGGAAGTCGCGACCCAACGCGGTACGGCCGAGCAGATCGTCGCGGTCGGCCGGGCTCAGCGGCTCACTGAACCGCTCCCGCAGGAAGATCCGCTGGGTCATCTCCTCCGCCTTGGCGTTCCACTCCCGGAACGTGTCGGCGTCGGCCTTGCTGAACCGGCCGATGCTGGCCAGCGTCTCGTCGAGGTCGCGGGAGAAGACCAGCGCGCTGCCGTCGCGGTGCGGCTGGGCGAACTCGTACCGTGGGGTCAGGTAGCGCACCCGGGCGGACAGCCCCAGGTCACGGAACCAGGGCGTCGAGGTGACGCTGAAGTGGTTGATCGAGTGCAGGTTGTGCTGGAATCCGGGCAGGGTGCGTTCCTCGGTGCTCAGCCCGCCGCCGTGGCGCAGCCGCCGTTCGACCAGGAGCACCCGCAGCCCGGCCCGGGCCAGGTAGGTGCCGAGGATCAGGCCGTGCTGGCCGGCCCCGATGATGATGCCGTCGTAGGTGTCGGCCGGGTGGTCAGTGGTCGCCACGGTCGCCTCCTCGTGGGTCGTTCGTCGGTCCCAGGTGGACGGTGACCGACTTGGGCTGGGTGAACGAGTGCAGTTCCTCGACGCTCTCCTCGCTGCCGAGGCCGGAGTCCTTGACCCCGCCGAACGGCAGGCCGGCGAAGTGCCGGGACGCGGTGTTGATCCACACGTAGCCGGCGTCGACCGACCGGGCCCAGCGGTGCGCCCGACCGACGTCGCCGGTCCACACGCTGGCGGTCAGACCGTACGGCGAGTCGTTGACCATCCGCAGCGCCTCCCGTTCGTCGTCGAACGGGGTGACGCAGAGCACCGGCCCGAAGATCTCCTCGCGGGCCAGCGGATTGTCCGGCGGCACGTCGACGAAGACGGTCGGCTCCACGTACGCGCCGGGCCCGTCCGGCAGGCCACCGCCGGTGGCCACGGTCAGCCCGGTGTCGCGACCCTGCCGCAGGAAGCCGGCGATCCGGTCCCGGTGGGCGGCCGAGACCATGGTGCCCATCTCGGTGGCCGGGTCCAGCGGGTCACCGACCAGCACGGTGCGGGTGCCGGCCACCACCCGTTCGACCACCTCGTCGACGAGCGAGCGGTGCACCAGCAGCCGGGAGGTGGAGCCGCAGGACTGCCCGCCGGTCCAGTGGAAGTTCATTCCGGCGACCGCGCCGGCGCTGGCGGCGGCCACGTCGGCGTCGGCCAGGATCACCATCGGGTTCTTGCCGCCCAGCTCCAACGACACCTGTTTGACGCCGTGCGCGGCGGCGGTGCGCAGCACCGCCTGGCCGGTACCGGTGCTGCCGGTGAACGCGATCCGCCGCACCAGCCGGTGGCCGACCAGCGCCGGCCCGACGGTGGCGCCGTCGCCGGTCAGCACCGCCAGCACCCCGGCCGGGAGCAGGTCGGCGACCAGCTCACCGAAGCGCAGCGCGGACAGCGGTGTCTGGTCGGGGGCCTTGAGCACCACCGAGTTGCCGGCCAGCAGCGGTGCCGCGACCCGGGAGGCGGCGAACATGACCGGATGGTTGTACGGCACGATCCGGGCGACCACGCCGTACGGCCGTCGGGTGGTGTAGTGCAGATGGTCGGCGCCGCCGGGCAGGGTCCGGCCGCCGAGTTGGTCGGCCCAGTCGGCGAACCGGTCCAGCAGCTCGGCGGCGAGGTCGACATCGGCGGTCATCGCGGTGACCGGGTTGCCGCCGTCGGCCGCGTCGAGGTGACCGAGTTCGGCGCGGTGTGCGCGCAGCACGTCGGCCATCGACCGTAGTACGGCGGCCCGTTGCCGGGGCGGGGTGGCCGCCCACTGCGGTTGTGCGGCGTGTGCCGCCCGTACGGCCCGGTCGACGTCGGCGACGGTGGCGGCGGGTGCCCGGCCGAGCACCGCGCCGGTGGCCGGTGACCGGGTCGGGGTCGCCCCGCCGTCGCTGGCCGGGACCAGCCGACCGTCGATCAGCAGACGCCAGTCGCGTCCGGGGTCGGGGATCATCGCGCCTCGTCTCGGCTTGTCGTCGGGGTGGCGGTCGGCGCGTCCGGCACCAGGTTCGCGGTGGGACTCGCGGTGGGGTTCGCGGTGGGGGAGGAGCCGCGCTGGGCGGCGGTGTGGCCGAAGAGCCAGTCGGTGGACCGGTAGTCGGTGGGGCCACGGTGGGCCAGCGCGTCATCGCGCAGCGCGGCGGCGACGCCGTCGACGTGCCAGATGTCGCCCCAGGTGCGGGCGTTGCGCTGCACCCGGGCGGTGCGGGGGGCCCGTTCGCGGACGAACTCCCGCAGCGCGAGGTGGACCGGCGCGTCGGCTCCGATCGGCCCGGCGGGCAGGTGCCGGGTGACGGCGGCGGCGAGCGCGGCGGCGTCCTCCAGCGCCTGGCAGGCACCCTGGGCCAGGTACTGCAGCATCGGATGGGCGGCGTCGCCGAGCAGGGTGACCCGGCCGCCGTGCACCCAGTCGTCGATCGGCGTCCGGTCGTACATCGGCCACCGCTGGTCGGTCCGGATCGCCTGGACGGCGGTCCGCACGTGCGGGCAGGCCCGGGAGAACGCCTCCTGCAGCTCGGCCGGGCCGCCCCAGTCCGGGTCGCCCTGCCGGTACCGTTCGCTGCGGAACACCGCGACCTGGTTGTAGTAGCTGCCGCCGCGCAGGGCGTACTGCACGAAGTGCATCCCGGGGCCGATGAAGGCGACCACCTCGGACAGGTCGGCGGTCCGGCTGGCCTGTTCGATCGGGATCGCGCCCCGGTAGGCGACGTAGCCGCTGCATTCCGGCTCGTCGTCGCTGACCAGGGCGCGGAACCGGGAGTGCAGGCCGTCGGCGGCGACGACCGCCCGGGCCCGGTGACGCTGCCCGCCGGCGCAGTCGATCTCGACGGCGTCCGGGCCGGGCCGGATCGCGGTCACCTCCCGATCGGGTTCGAGTACCGCGCCGGCCTCGGCGGCCCCGGCGAGCAGCAGGTCGAGCAGGTCACGGCGGTGCGCGACGACGTACGGGGCCAGGTAACGCTCGGTGAACGGCCCGGTGAGGTCGAGCCGGTTCAGTTCCCGCCCGGTGCGGGCGTCGGCGAGGACCAGGTGCCGGGGCGCCAGCCCGGCGGCGATCAACCGGTCGAGCAGGCCCCATTCGCGTAGCAGCCTGGTGGCGTTGGGGGCGAGCTGGATGCCGGCACCGACCTCGCCGAAGGCGGCGGCCCGTTCCAACACCCGGACCTGCCGCCCGGCGCGGGCCAGGGCGAGAGCGGTGCCGAGCCCGCCGATGCCGCCACCGACCACGATGAACTCATCGGTCTGCCCGTCGCTGGCAGTCAACGTGCCTCCTGGTGGGTGTGGGCCGGGCCGGTCTGCGGACGCGGGGCCGGCCGAGGTTGCCCGACGCTAACCCCGCTTCTGTTCAGAAGAATCTGCGTTGACCGGCGTTTCTGGTCAGCAGAACGACAGCCGGTTGCCGGGCTGCCGGTCATGTCGACCATGGCGTACCAAGCGCTTGTTAGGGTACGCTGCCCGCCATGTCGCCCCGAGACTCCGCAACCCCGCAGGCCGTGATCGTCGCCGCCGCCCGCTCGCCGATCGGCCGGGCGCGCAAGGGCTCGCTCGCCACGCTGCGCCCCGACGACCTCGCCGTGGACATCACTCGGGCCGCGCTGGCGCAGGTGCCCGCCCTGGACCCGGCACAGGTGCAGGACGTCCTGCTCGGTTGCGCCCAGCCGGCCGGCGAACACGGCCACAACCTGGCCCGGATGGTCGCCGTCGGGTTGGGCCTGGACGGCACCCCGGGCACCACCGTGCAGCGCTACTGCGCCTCGTCGGTGCAGACCACCCGGATGGCCTTCCACGCGATCCGGGCCGGGGAGGGCGACGTCTTCGTCTCCGCCGGTGTGGAAATGGTCTCCCGGTACGACGCCGGCAAGTCCGACAATCTGCCGGGCACCCGCAACGAGCGGTACGCGGCCGCCGGTGCCCGCAGCGCGGCGCGCGCCGCCGGCGACGGCGGGCGGTGGCGGGACCCCCGGGACACCGGGGCGTTGCCGGATCCGTACATCGCGATGGGCGAGACCGCCGAGAACGTCGCGCAGGTGTACGGGGTGAGCCGGGCCGACCAGGACGAGTTCGCGGTGCGCAGCCAGAACCTGGCCGAGCAGGCGATCGCCGACGGCTTCTACGCCCGCGACATCACCCCGGTGACGTTGCCGGACGGCACCGTCGTCGACCGCGACGACGGCCCCCGCCCCGGGGTGCGGTTGGCGTCGGTGGCCGCGCTCAACCCGGTGTTCCGCCCGGACGGCACGGTCACCGCCGGGAACTGCTGCCCGCTCAACGACGGCGCCGCCGCCCTGGTGGTGATGAGCGCCGCCCGGGCCGCCGAGCTGGGCGTCACCCCGCTGGCCCGGATCGTGGCCACCGGCGTCTCCGCGCTCAGTCCGGAGATCATGGGCCTCGGCCCGGTGGAGGCGACCCGGCGGGCGTTGGGGCACGCCGGGCTGACCATCGGTGACATCGACCTGGTGGAGATCAACGAGGCCTTCGCCGCCCAGGTGCTGCCCTGCGTGCGGCTGCTCGGCATCGATCCCGACCGGGTGAACGTCAACGGCGGGGCGATCGCGGTGGGTCACCCGTTCGGGATGACCGGTGCCCGGATCACCACCACCCTGATCCGGGCGCTGCGCGAACGTGACCGGCAGTTCGGGCTGGTCACCATGTGCGCCGCCGGTGGCCAGGGCATGGCGATGGTGATCGAACGGGCGAGCTGAACCCGGGCTGGCCAACCAATCAAGCGCTTGGTACATTGCGGGTGCGCCGGTTCCGGCGTACCCGCACCCGTGACCAGCCAGGATCGAGTAGGTGGCGATGACCGACAAACGGATGACCGCCGAGCAGGTGGTGAGCGAACTGCGCTCCGGCATGACCATCGGCATCGGCGGCTGGGGCTCGCGCCGCAAGCCGATGTCCCTGGTCCGGGCGATCCTGCGGTCGGACCTCGATGACCTGACCGTCGTCACCTACGGCGGCCCCGACGCCGGTCTGCTGCTCGCCGCCGGCAAGGTCCGCCGGCTGGTGTACGGCTTCGTCTCGCTCGACTCGATCCCGCTGGAGCCGCACTTTCGGGCCGCCCGCCAGGCCGGCGCCGTCGAGGCCGTCGAGTACGACGAGGGCATGCTCTACCTCGGCCTGTACGCCGCCGCCTGCCGACTGCCGTTCCTGCCCACCCGGGTCGGACTCGGCTCCGACCTGATGCGGATCAACCCGGACCTGCGGACCGTGCGCTCGCCGTACGACGACGAGGAACTGCTCGCCGTGCCGGCGCTGCGGCTGGACGCCGCCCTGGTGCACCTGCACCGCGCCGACATCCACGGCAACGCCCTCTGCCTCGGGCCCGACCCGTACTTCGACGACCTGTACTGCGCGGCCGCCGACCGCGCCTACGTCTCCTGCGAACAGGTCGTGCCGACCGAGCAGCTCACCCCGGCGTCGGCGGTGCTGGTGCGCCGCCACCAGGTCCGCGGCGTGGTCCCGGCCGCGCGCGGGGCCCACTTCACCTCGTGCGACCCGGACTACCCGCGCGACGAACCCTTCCAGCGGGAGTACGCCGCGGCGGCCGGCACCGAGCGGTGGACCGCGTTCCGGGACCGCTACCTCGACACCGACGAGGCCGGCTACCAGCGGGCCGTCGCCGACCGCAACGAGTGGACGGAGGTGGCCCGGTGAGCGCACCGGCCGAACCGACCCGCGCCGAGGTGTGTGTGGTCGCCTGCGCCGAGGCGTGGCGCGGCGACGGGGAGATCCTGGCCAGCCCGATCGGACTGGTGCCGACGATCGGCGCCCGGCTGGCCCGGGCCACCTTCTCCCCGGATCTGCTGCTCACCGACGGTGAGGCCGCGCTCGGTGTGGGCACCTGGCCGGTCGGCGGATCCCCGGCACAGACCGAGGGGGCGCTGCCGTTCCGGCAGATCTTCGAGCTGATCTGGTCCGGCCGCCGGCACGTGATGATGGGACCGGGCCAGATCGACCGGTACGGCAACATCAACATCTCGGCGATCGGCGACTTCCACCGGCCCAAGGTGGCGCTGCTCGGAGTACGGGGCGCGCCGGGCAACACGGTCAGCCACCCGTGCAGCTACTGGGTGCCCCGGCACAGCCGCCGGACCTTCGTCGAGCAGGTCGACCTGGTCTGCGGCATCGGCTACGACCGGGCCGCGGCGGCCGGGACGTCCGCGGCACGCTTCCACCAGCTGCGTCGGGTGGTGAGCGACCTCGGGGTCTTCGACTTCACCGGCCCGGACCACCGGATGCGACTGGTGTCGACGCATCCTGGCGTCACCGTCGAACAGGTCCACGAGGCGACCGGGTTCGAGCTGTGGACCGACGGGGAGGTGCCGCAGACCCGGCTGCCGACGGCGCAGGAGCTGAGCCTCATCCGTACCGTCATCGACCCGGCCGGCCACCGCGACGCCGAGGTGCGGCGATGACCGACCGCCCGGCGCGGCCGGCCGCCGGCCCGACGCCGACCCACCCGGCGCTGCGCACCCCGATCTGCGAACTGTTCGGGGTGCGCTACCCGATCGTGCAGACCGGCATGGGCTTCGTCTCCGGCCCCCGGCTGGTCGCCGCCACCGCCGAGGCCGGCGGGCTGGGCATCCTCGCCGGCGCCACCCTCGACCTGCCCGACCTGGCCACCGCGATAGCCGAGATCCGGCGGAACACGACGCGGCCGTTCGGGGTGAACGTGCGGGCCGACGCCGCCGACGCCGCGCAGCGGATCGACCTGCTGATCCGGGAGAACGTCCGGGTCGCCTCGTTCGCCCTGGCCCCGAAGCCGGAGCTGATCGCCCGGCTGCGCGACGCCGGGGTACGGGTGGTGCCGTCGGTCGGCGCCCGCCGGCACGCCGAGAAGGTGGCCGCCTGGGGCGCCGACGCGGTCATCGTGCAGGGCGGCGAGGGCGGCGGCCACACCGGAGCGGTCCCGACCAGTCTGCTGCTGCCGCAGGTGGCCGACGCCGTCGACATTCCGGTGATCGGTGCCGGCGGGTTCTTCGACGGCCGAGGGCTGGTCGCCGCCCTCGCCTACGGCGCGGCCGGGGTGGCGATGGGCACCCGGTTCCTGCTCACCAGCGACAGCACGGTCAGCCCGCAGGTACTGCGGCGCTACCTCGACGCCGGGCTGGACGGCACCGTGGTCACCCGGGCGCTCGACGGCGTACCACAGCGGGTGCTGCGCACCGACTTCATCGACCGGCTGGAACGCGCCGGGCCGGCACGCCGGCTGGTCCGCTCGGTACGCAGCGCCGCCCGGTTCCGGCGGCTCACCGGCACCTCGTGGCGGCACCTGCTCACCGAGGGCCGGGCGATGCGCCGCAACCGGGAGCTGACCTGGGGCCAGGTGCTGCTCGCCGCGAACACCCCGATGCTGCTGCGGGCCGCGATGGTCGACGGCCGGGCCGACCTCGGGGTGATGGCGACCGGGCAGGTGACCGGGCTCATCGACGACCTGCCCAGCTGCGCCGAACTGATCGACCGGATCGTCGCCGAGGCGTCGGCGGTGCTGGACGGACTGCAGGAGGGACGAGCCGATGGCGACCGTTGAACCACCGACCGGACGCACGTCCACCGGGCCGCGCCCGCCCGGCGGGGCGGCCGGGCCGCCGCCGCCCGCCGGGCACGGCCTGCTCGCCGGCCGGACCGTGCTGGTCACCGCCGCCGCCGGCACCGGCATCGGCGCGGCGACCGCCCGACGCTGCGCCGAGGAGGGCGCCCGGGTGGCGATCAGCGACCGGCACGAGACCCGGCTGCGGGCGACCGCCACCGAGATCGCCGCCGCCACCGGTGTCGAACCCCTCGCCGTCGTCTGCGACGTGACCGTCGAATCCCAGGTCCAAGCCATGATCGACCAGGTCGTCGCCGGCTACGGCCAGCTCGACGTGCTGGTCAACAACGCCGGCCTGGGCGGCACGGCCCGGATCACCGAGATGACCGACGACCAGTGGCACCGGGTCCTGGACGTCACCCTCACCGGCACCTTCCGGTGCACCCGCGCCGCGTTGCGGCACATGATGCCGCGCGGCAGCGGCGTGATCGTCAACAACGCCTCCGTACTCGGCTGGCGGGCCCAGCAGGGCCAGGCGCACTACGCCGCGGCCAAGGCCGGGGTGATGGCGCTGACCCGGTGCAGCGCCGTGGAGGCCGCCGAGGCCGGGGTCCGGGTGAACGCCGTCGCGCCGAGCCTCGCCATGCACGCCAACCTGGCCAAGGTCACCGACGACGCCCTGCTGGCCACGCTGGCCGACCGGGAGGCGTTCGGCCGGGCCGCCGAACCCTGGGAGGTGGCCAACGTGATCGTCTTCCTGGCCAGCGACTACGCCTCGTACCTGGTGGGCGAGGTGCTCTCGGTCAGCAGCCAACACCCGTGAGGAACCGACCATGACATCCACAGCGGACAGCACGATGGTCGTCGCGACCACCGGCACCGACGGAGTGACCGAGATCGTGGTCGACCGGCCGCCGGTCAACGCCCTGCCGGTCGCCGGCTGGTACCGCCTCGCCGAGGCGGTCACCGCCGCCGGCGCCGACCCGGCCACCCGGGTGGTGGTGCTGCGGGCGCAGGGCCGTGGCTTCAACGCCGGCGTCGACATCAAGCAGATCCAGGCCGACCCCGGCAACGACGCGCTGATCGGCGCCAACCGGGGCTGCTTCGCGGCGTTCGCCGCCGTCTACGACTGCCCGGTGCCGGTCGTCGCCGCCGTCCACGGCTTCTGCCTCGGCGGTGGCATCGGCCTGGTCGGCAACGCCGACATCGTCGTGGCCAGCGACGACGCCACGTTCGGGCTGCCCGAGGTGGACCGGGGCGCGCTCGGCGCCGCCACCCACCTGTCCCGGCTGGTGCCGCAGCACCGGGCCCGGGCGATGCTCTACACCTCCGCCACCGCCACCGCCGCCGAGCTGCACGCCTACGGCTCGGTGCTGCGCGTGGTCCCCGCCGCCGAGCTGCGGTCCGCCGCGCTGGAGGTCGCCCGGCAGATCGCCGCCAAGGACCCGGCGGTGATCCGGGCGGCGAAGGAGTCGCTAAACGGCATCGACCCGTGGGACGTCAAACGCAGCTACCGCTACGAACAGGGCTTCACCTTCGAGCTCAACCTGTCCGGTGTCGCCCACCGGGTCCGCGACGGCTTCGGCGACCGGCCCGCCCCCGGGCCGGCACAGCAACACGGTGCTGGCCGGGCCGCCGACCCGGGCCGGGAGGGCTGACCGATGGACCTGCGTCCGGACCCCGCCGACGAACAGTTCCGCGCCGAGGCCCGCGACTGGCTGCGCGCCCACCGGCCAGCCCGTCCGCTACCCTCCGGTGACACCCGGGCCGGCTTCGCCGCCCACCTGGAATGGGAGCGCACGCTGCACGACGGCGGCTGGTCGGTGGTCTCCTGGCCGCGCCGCTACGGCGGCCGGGACGCCTCGCTCTGGCAGTGGCTGATCTTCGAGGAGGAGTACGCCGCCGCCGGCGCTCCGCAGCGGGTCACTCAGAACGGCATCTTCCTGCTCGCGCCGACCCTGTTCGAGTTCGGCACCGACGAGCAGCGGGACCGGATCCTCCCGGCGATGGCCGCCGCCGAGCAGCTGTGGTGCCAGGGCTGGTCCGAACCGGAGGCCGGCAGCGACCTGGCCGCGTTGACCAGCCGGGCGGTCCGCGACGACGCGGCCGGCGGGTGGCGGCTGACCGGGCACAAGACGTGGACCACCCGGGGCGCGTTCTGCACCCACCTGTTCGGCCTGTTCCGCACCGACCCGCAGCAGCAGCGGCACCGGGGGCTGACCTACTTCCTGGTGCCGCTGGACGCCCCCGGGGTGACCGTGCGGGGATTCGGCCGGTTCGACGGCGACGAGGGGTTCGCCGACGTCTACCTCGACGACGTGTTCGTCCCCGACGCCGACGTGATCGGCGAGGTCGGGGCCGGCTGGCGGGTGGCGATGGCCACCACCGGCTCCGAACGGGGCCTCACCCTGCGCCCGCCGGGCCGGTTCACTGCGGCCGCCGCCCGGCTGGTCCAGCTGGCCGGCGACCGGCCGGACCGGCTCACCGGCCGGCTGCGCGAGCAGGTGGTACGGGCCTGGCTCGGCGCCCGCGCCTACCACCTGTTCACCCTGGCCCAGGTGACCCGGATGCTTGACGGTGACCCGCCGGGCGCGGCGGCCAGCCTCAACAAGATCCACTGGTCCGAGCTGGACATCGCGCTGCACCGTACCGCCCTCGACCTGCTCGGCCCGGACGCCGAGGTCGACGCCGACTGGACCCGGGGCTTCCAGTTCTCCCTGGCCGGCCCGATCTACGCCGGCACCAACGAGATCCAACGCGGCATCGTCGCCGAGCGGCTGCTCGGCCTGCCCCGACGCTGAGGAGGAGACGGCATGCGGTTCGCCCTCACCGACGAGCAGGCCACGCTGCGCGACGCGGTCGACGACCTGCTCACCGCCGAATGCCCACCGGCGGTGGTCCGCGCCGGCTGGCCCGGCGGTGACCCCGCGCCGCTGGACCGGCTGTGGACCGCGCTCGCTGAGATGGGCCTGCTCGCCGCGATGGTGCCCGAGTCCGCTGGCGGACTCGGACTGACCGAGGTGGACCTGGTGCCGCTGCTCACCGCCGCCGGGTACGCGGCGGTGCCACTGCCGCTGGCCGAGACCGCCGCCGTCGCCGGCCCGCTGCTGGCCGCGGCCGGCGATCCCGGCGGGCAGCTCGCCGCGCTCGTCGAGGGCCGCTGCCGGATCGCCGTCGCCGGGCCGGGCGGCCTGGTCCCGTACGGGCAGCGGGCCGACCTGCTGCTGCTCCTGACCCCGCCGGACGGACCCCGGCTGGTCCGGCCGGACGAGGTCGCGACCACGCCGGTGCCGACCATGGACGGCAGCCGGGCCGCGTTGCGGCTCACCGGCGACCCCGCCGTCGGGCCGTCCGTCGGCACCCGGCTCGACGTGCCGGCCGACCTGCTGGCGCTGGCCGCCGACCGGGCCACCCTGGCCGCGTCGGCCCAGCTCGTCGGGCTCGGCCGCCGGATGCTCGACCTCACCGTCGCGCACGTCGGCACCCGCCGCCAGTTCGGCGCCCCGGTCGGCAGCTTCCAGGCGGTGCAGCACCAGCTCGCCGACGCCCTGCTCGGGCTGGAACTCGCCGCCCCGGCCGTGCTCGCCGCCGGCTGGGCCGCTGCCACCGGTGCCGACAGCCGCCCAGCCGACGTCTCGGCCGGCTACCTGCTCGCCGCCGACGCCGCCGAACGGACCGCCCGCGCCGCGCTGCAGTGCCACGGCGCGATCGGCTACACGACCGAGTACGACCTGCACCTGTACGCCAAGCGGGGGTGGGCGATCGTGGCCGCGACCGCCGGCACCGACCACCACCTCGACCGGCTCGGCACCGCGATCGGACTGCCCGCCGCCACCGCCGAGCAAGGAGGACGACCGTGACCGACGCCGCCGCGAGGCCGCCATCCGCCGACGACCGTACGGCCCACGACGACCGTCGTGCCTCCGCCGACGACGAGGCGGTGGTCCGGTACGCCACCGACGGGCCGGTGGCGGTGGTCACCATGAACCGCCCCCGGTACGCCAACGCGCAGAACTCCGCGATGACCTACGCCCTCGACGACGCCTTCTCCCGGGCCGCCGCCGACGACGACGTACGGGTGGTGGTGCTCGCCGGCGCCGGCAAGCACTTCTCGGCCGGGCACGACATCGGCACCCCCGGGCGCGACGCCGACCGCAGCTTCCCGCGCCGGGCCGGGCTGTGGTGGGACCACGTCGGCAAGGCCGGCGCGGAAAGCCGGTTCGCCCGCGAGTCCGAGGTCTACCTCGGCATGTGCCGGCGCTGGCGGGAACTGCCCAAACCGACCATCGCCATGGTGCAGGGCGCCTGCATCGCCGGCGGTCTGATGCTCGCCTGGTGCTGTGACCTGATCGTTGCCGCCGACGACGCCCGGTTCGCCGACCCGGTGGTACGGATGGGCATCCCCGGCGTCGAGTACTTCGCCCACCCGTGGGTGATGGGACCCCGGTTCGCCAAGGAGTTCCTCTTCCTCGGCGAGCGGGTGAACGCGGACCGGGCGTTGGCCCTCGGCATGGTCAACCGGGTGGTGCCCCGGGCCGAGCTGGAGCCGTACACGATGGAGCTGGCCGGCCGGATCGCCACCATGCCCCGGCTCGGCCTGGCACTGACCAAGAAGGCGGTCAACCAGGCCGAGGACCTGATGGGTCTGCGCGCCGGGATGGACTCGGTGTTCGGTCTGCACCACGTGGCGCACGCACACAACGCGGAGGTCGGTGACGATCCGCTGGCCGGCCACGACGCCCGCAGCATGCGCGAGCGGACGGACGGTGCCGGCTGATGCGGTTCGACCTGCAGCTGTTCGGTCTGCCGGCCACCGAGTACGCGCCACTCGCGGTGCACGCCGAGCGGCTCGGCTTCCACACCGTCTGGCTGGCCGACCACGTGATCACCCCGGCACAGTACGCACCGACCTACCCGTACCGGGCCTCCGGCGACCCCGGCATCCGGCCGAGCACCCCGTTGGCCGACGTGACTGTGACGCTCGGCCACCTGGCCGCCCGGACCACCCGGATCCGGCTGGGTACCGGCGTGCTGATCGCTCCGCTGCGGGACCCGTTCCACATCGCCCGTGCCTGGGCCAGCCTGCAGCAGTTGTCCGCCGGCCGAGCGGTGCTCGGCGTCGGGGTCGGCTGGATGGCCGAGGAGTTCGCCGCGCTCGGCGCCGACTTCGGCACCCGGGGCGCCCGCACCGACGAAATGCTGCGGGTGCTCGACCTGCTCTGGTCCGGCCGGCCGGTCGCCCACCACGGGCGGTTCTTCGACTTTCCGACCGTACACTTTGGTGCCGCGCCGCAACCGCCGGTGCCGGTGGTGGTCGGCGGGCACAGCCGGGCCGCGCTGCGTCGGGCGGCCCGGCACGGCGCCGGCTGGTTCGGGCCGGACGTCGACCTGGCCACCTCCGCCCGGTTGTGCGGTCGGATATCCGCGCTGCGGGAGCAGCTCGGCCGGGCCGACGACGGCTTCACCCACCATGTCCGACTCTCCGGCGAGATCAGCATCGCCGCCGTCGAGGCGTACCGCGACGCAGGACTCGACCACCTGGTCGTCGCGCCGTTCACCCGGCTGCCACCGGCGGCCACCCGGGCGGACCGGCTGGCCGCCCTCGACTCCGTCGCCGAGCGGCTCGCGCCGCTGTGGCCCGACCCGGCATCGGCCGGCCGTCCCACAGGAGAGAACCTATGACCGCAGCCACCGGACCGGCCGTCTTCGACCGGGCGACCATCGACGAGTACACCCGGGCCGGGCACTGGGACGACGACACCATCGCGTCGATGGTCGCCCGGCACGCCGCCGCCCGCCCCGACGACCCGGCGTTCTTCGCCACCGACGCCACCCTGAGCTGGTCGGCGTACGACACGCTGAGCACCCGGCTGGCCGGCGGTTACGTGCTGGCCGGCCTGCGGCCGGGGGAGCGGATCGCCACCCTGCTCACCAACGGCGCGCTGGTGCACGTCGCCTACCTGGCGGCGCAGAAGGCCGGCCTGGTGACGGTCGGCATCGGCCCCCGGGCCGGCACGGCCGAGGTACGGCACCTGATCCGGCGTACCCGGGCGACCGCGCTGCTCACCCGGCCGGTGCACCGGGGCCGCGCCGCCGCCGACCTGGCCGCCGAGCTGCGCGCCGGAGACCCGGCGCCGGACCGGCCGGCGCACCTGACCGTACGGCTCACCGCGGCCGGCGAGGTCAGCCTGCTGCGCGACGGCGAGCCTCTCCCGCTGCCCGACGCGGCCGCGGCGACCGCCGCCCTCGCCGGCCGCGGCCTCGGCGCCAACGATTTGTTCTTCCTCAACTCCACGTCGGGCACGACCGGGCTGCCCAAGTGTGTGATGCAGACGATGAACACCCGTAAGTACTTCGGGCCGCTCGCGGCCGAGGCCGCCCGGTTCGGTCCGGACGAGGTGTTCGCCAGTGTGCTGCCCGCCCCGTACGGCTTCGGGCAGTGGAGCGGGCACGTGGTGCCCACCATGTACGGCTACCCGACAGTGCTGGCCGAGGAGTTCGACGCGGAGCAGACCTGGCAGCTGATCGAACGGCACCGGGTCACCGTGCTCGCCGCAGTGACCAGCCAGTTCGTGATGATGCTCAACGCCGGCGGGTACGCCGGGCGGGACGTGTCATCGCTGCGGGTGCTGTTCACCGGCGGGGAACGGGTGCCGGCCCAGCGGGCGGCCCGGTTCGAGGAGGAGACCGGCTGCGCCGTGCTGCAGTTCTACGGCTCCAACGAGGCCGGACCGATCAGCGTGACCCGGGTCGACGACTCCCGGGAGCACCGGCTGGGCACCGCCGGCCGGGTGATCCCGCAGATGCGGGTACGGCTGTTCGACGCCGACGGTGCCGACGTGACCGCGTCCGGCGGGCCGGGACAGTGCGCCGCCCGAGGACCGGGGCTGACCCCCGGCTACTACGACGACCCGGACGCCAACCGGCAACTGGTCAACCCGCAGGGCTGGATGCTCACCGGTGACCTGGTGCGGATCGACCCGGCCGGCTACCTGACGGTCACCGGCCGGGTGGCGGACTTCATCATCCGGGGTGGACACAACATCAGCGTGCTGGCCGTCGAGGAGGCGGTCGGCGGCTGCGAACGGGTCGCCCAGGTGGCGGTGGTGCCGGCCGCCGACGAGGTGCTCGGCGAGCGGGCCTGCGCGTACGTGGTGACCACCGACGGGGCCGAGCTGACCCTCGACGAGCTGCGGGCCGAGCTGGCCGCCCGGGGCGTCTCCAAGTACGAGTGGCCGGAACGGCTGGTCACCCTGGCCGAGCTGCCGCTGAGCGCGGGCGGCAAGGCGGACAAGGCCCGGCTGCGGGCCGACGCCGCGAACCGATTCGGCTGACCGGCCGGTACCCCGTCTCGCGACAGTGACGCTGCGCTCGTTGGCCGGTGCGGGGTCAGGAGCCGGACCAGATCGCGATGACCTGATCGCTGGTGGTCCAGTCCTCTGGGGCGAGCAGGGCCCGGAAGGCCGGTTCGCAGGCGGCGGTGAGCTCGGCGTTGTTGTTGGCGACGCAGTCGGCCGGCACGACGGTGAAGTAGTCCCGTTCGATCGCGTCGCGGACGGTGGACTCGACACATCCGGTGCCGGCGACACCGGTCACCACCAGGCTGCGGATGTCCCGGCTACGGAGCAGGTTCTCCAGTTGGGTGCCGACGAACGCGCTGCGCCGCAGCTTCTCGAACACCACCTCGCCCGGCTGCGGGGCGAGCTCGTCCACGATCTCCCAACCCCAGGTGCCCCGCATGCAGTGCAGCGGTTCGAAGCCGTGCCGCAGGTTGTCGGCGAGCCAGACCGGTGAGGCCAGGGACCCGTCGGGATGCTGTACCACCCGGCAGTAGAGCACCGCGACGCCGGCCCCGCGGGCTGCGGCGACGAGCCGGGCGATCGGCGCGACCACGCTCTGGAAGCCGGCCACCATCGCCGTGCCGAAGGCCTTCGCGCAGTATCCGTCGTCGTGCACGAAATCGTTCTGCATGTCAACGACGAGCAGCGCCGTACGGGTCGGTTCGATCTTGAGGTCGAGGCGGTCGGGCAGGACATGACCGAGGTAGCTGCGGGCCATCGGAGCTCCCGGGGGATCGGCGGGTGCGCGGGTGCCCGGGGTACCACCGGGCATCCGCCAAGCAAGTGCTTGGTTGACCTGATGGTATGCCCGGCCCGGTCGACCGGGCAATGCCCCGGCCCGGCACCCCGCCCGCCGACGGAGACCCGGGGTGACCCGGTGGCACCCAGGGGCGCGCCGACGACCGTCGACGCGCCCCCCGGGCAGCGGTCACCAGGTGGCGCAGTACCCGACGCTGAACGTCCGGGCACCAGCCTTCAACGTCCGGTTCCAGTCCACGCCGGTGATCCGCCAGGTCCCGTCGCCGAATGACTCCCGCTCGAAGTTCCACGCGGTGTAGATGTCGCCGGGCAGCTCGACCGCCGCCCGCCAGTCGACCGGCTGATCGGTGGCGTTGCTGGCGACGATCTCCGTGCAGTACCCGCCGCCGCTGTCCGAGTCCCACTGCGTGATCGGCTCGAACGTCACGTCGACGTTGGTGCCGTCGACCAGCCGGCCGACCCCCCACCGTGCGGTCGTCTGGTAGCCGACGCCGTCGGACTCGGCCCAGTTGCGGATCGCCGTACGGGCACCGTCGGCGGCGTCGTTGACCTGGAAGTCCAGCCCGTGGAAGGTGTCCAGACCGCCGTACTCCAGCAGGCTGATCGCCGCCTCGACGGTGTAGCCCGTCTCGGTGCGCACCGCCGCGCTGGTCAACCGGCCGGCCTGGAACGCCTCGTCACCGGTGCCGAACGAGACGACGTTGTCGGCGTTGATCCGGATCTGCGTGTCGTCGTAGCGGTACGGGCCGTTCTTCGCGTTGCCGGCGTCGACGTAGATCTCCACCGAGTCCTGCGTCCACGGATCGGATCCGGTGACGTCGACCACCGGGTCGGCCACCTCGGCCAGCACGTACAACGTCTGGTCCTGCCACAGGGTCCGCACGGTGGCCACCGCCCCGTCGGTGCCGGACACCTGCTTGGCGGTGGTGACCTGGTTCGCGTGCGACCAGCCCGCGTCTACCGTGCCGTCGACGACCGGCGCGGTCGGCGTCCGGACGACCTCCAGGTAGGACAGCTCCTCGACCAGGGTGAGGGTGCCGACGGTGCCGGCCGTGGCCCATCCGGTCGTGGTGTCGTCGTCGGTGATCCGCAGGTCGAAGGGGACGGTGCTGTCTTCGGCCGGGTCGGTCAGCGGCAGGTGCGCGACGACGGCGTAGCCACCGTCCCGCTCGGTCACCACCGCCGGTACGTCCCCCGACCCGTCCCGGGACACCGGGTACAGCTCGCCGTCGAGCACGAACTCGACCCGGTCGTCCGGCGACGCGGTGGGGTCGGTGACCGAGACGTACGCGGTCAGCCGGTCGGCCGACCAACGCAGTTGGAATCCCGCCGTTTCCTCCACCGGGTGCAGGGGCAGCTTGCGCCAGGTGAGGTCCGAGGTGGCCCCGTCGGACAACGCGACGTCGCCGGCGAAGACGTTCGCGGTGCGCAGCCGGGCCGGCAGCTCCGCGTCGACCGCGCCGTAGTACGCCGGCTTGGCCTGGTATCCGTCGTCGAACAGCAGCGGGGCGCCGCTGTCAGAGCGCCACGACCGACCGTCGGTCAGCCCCCACACGGTGACGACGGCCAGTTCATCGGTGTACGCCCGGAAGATCCGGAACGCGTCCCGCAGAAAATAGCCCTGCTCGATCAGGTTGGCCTGGGTCACCGGGGTACCGATGGTGACGTCGAGCTCGGTGACCGCCTGAACCACCGGCAGACCGGCGAACCTCTCCAGCGTGGTTTCGAGGCTGCCGACCGGTGTCGACAGCGACACGTGGAACTGGTGTCCCACCCCGTCCAGCGGCACGCCTCGGTCGAGCAGCCGCTGCACGAGCGCGTGATAGCGCGCCTGCTTGCCGCTCTGCTCGGTGTTGTAGTCGTTGATGAACAGAGTGACCGGATCGGTGTCGGCCACCGCGTACACGTCGTTGAACGCCTCGTCGGCGTACTGGAACGACAGGTCGATGAACTCCTCGCCGAGGATCCGGTACCACTCGCTGCGGCGCAGGCCGTCGGCGTACTCGCCGCTGTCGCTGACCACCTCGTTGACCACGTCGAACGCGTTCAGCGGGTTGGTGTCGGAGCCGAACCGGCCGTACCGGTCGCTCAGCGACTCGGCCACCGCGAAGATGTGCCCGCGCAGCCGGTCGCGCAGCACCTGCTGGTCGGCGGCCGACGAACTCAACGGCTCGCCGTCGGCGTCCTGGAACATCCACTCGGGGGTCTGGCTGTGCCAGACCAGCACGTGCCCGTACACGCCGAGCTCGTTGGCCTGCGCGAAGTCCATCATCGCGATCGCCTGCTCGTGTGGCCGGAAGTTGCGGTCCGCGTCGTACCACGCCTCCGGCTTCATGTGGTTCTCCGGTGTGACGTTGGTGAAGTGCCGGGTCAGCAACTCGGCGGCGGACCCGACGGTCTCCCGGCTGTCGATCGCGACGCCGACCGGGAAGTCGGTGGTCTCGTGGATCCCGGTGAGGTCCTCGACGACCGGTGGCTCGGGTACCCGCACCACGACGTCGTCGAGCAGGAAGTCGCTGGTGTTGCCGGTGACGTCCGCGCCCTGCCAGCTGGTCTCGAAGTAGAGGAACGCGCTGGTGAAGGTCGGCGCGGTGAAGCTCGCGGTCACTTCGGTCCACCCGTCATCGGTGACCGTGTCGAACTGGGCGAGGGTGCTGAACGACTCGCTGCCGTCGGCGGTGGTGGCGGCAATGCTCAACCAGATCGCGTCGGTCGGCTGACCCTGCGCGAACCGCAGCCAGCCGGACAGTTCGTAGCCGACGCCCGGCTCGAACGCGGTGGTGACGTCCCGCCCGATTCCGGCGCCCTGGTTGACCCGGTCGGTGACGAGCGCGGCCGTCGCGCCGCCGTGCGCGACGTCGGTCAACTCGACGGTCGGTGCTCCCGGGCCACCGTCGCGCGGCCCCCAACCGTCGAGGCCGTCCTCGAAGTCGCTGTCGATGACGACGGTGCCCGGCGGCGGCCCGCCCGGCCCGGTGTCCGGCGCGGTGATCAGGATGTCGTCGACCAGGTACGTGGCGGTGGCCTCGGCGGCCTCCAGGTAGACCTGGTACGTGGCCGGGTCGGCGTCGGCCGGCACGGTGAACTCGCCGGTCACCGTGGTCCAGTCGTCGGCGGTGACCGTGGTGTCGCCGATCCAGTCGTAGTCCGGCTTCATGACGAACCGGAATCCGGACGACGCCGGCCCGTCCGGGGCCAGCCGGACGCGCGCCGAGAACGTGTGGGTGACGCCGGCGGTGAAGATTCCGGTCGGGCTCTGCAGCCCGTCGAACCCTTCGACACGGTCGCTGACCCGCAGCGCCCGGCCGTCGTCGGTGTCCACGACGGTCAGGGTGGGGCCACCGCTGGCGGACCAGGTGCCGGTGGTGCCGTCCTCGAAGTCGACCGCGCTCACCGTGACCACGCCGGGAGTCTCGTCGGGGCCGGTGACGAGAACGTCGTCGAGCAGGAAGGGGGTGGTCCCGGCGGCTTCGACGTACAGCGTCGCCGAGGCCAGGCCCGCCGGCATGGTGTACTCACCGCCGATCCGCACCCAGCTGTCGGCGGTGGTCTCGGCCTCGTCGCCGATCCAGGTGTACGTGTCGTCGCCGCCGTCGGCCGGGGTGGCGGCGACGGTGAAGTGGACACCGGCCGCGCCGTCGGTGCCGGCCGGCAGCTTCACCCAGGCGGTGACCGAGTAGGCGACGCCGGGCGAGAACAGGTCGGTCGCGCTGGTCGCGGGGCCCTGCCAGTCGGCGGTACGGCCGGTGACCGACAGACTGCTCGCGCTGTCCCGACCTTCCTCGGCGATCGCCAGCGTCACGTCACCGCGGGGGCCCCACGGTGCGTACGAGCCGGATTCGAAGTCGTTGGCGAGCACCGTGGTGTCCGCCGTCGCGGCCGGGGCGGTCGCGATCGTGGCCACCAGCGCGGCCGCGCAGGCCGCAGCGAGGGCGGCCAGTCGCGCAGGGGGACGGGGTGGGTGGTATCTGAGGCGCATGAAGGCTCCTGCACGGACGTACGTACGTGTGGTCGGTGCCTGGTGAATCGCGCCAGCAGATCCAGACGGCGGAAATGTTAGCCGGGCGGAGCGGGCACGTCGAGGTCCGGTCCATCCCCGGACTGTTCTGACTGCCTCCCTCGCCCTGGCCCAATAATATTGATAGTCTTCGTTCTAAACTAAAACACACCTGCTCACCGCTCGAGCGGGTGTATGTCCGGTCCATCATCGAAGGGGTCATCGAGATGAGACACACCATCGGATGGCGGGTCTCCGCAGCGGCGGCGGCACTCGTCACCGTCAGCGGCGGCGTCCTCGCCCTGACCGCCACCGCCGCCACCGCCGCCTCCGGATGCCGCGTCGACTACCAGATCGCCAGCCAGTGGACTGGCGGATTCGGTGCCACCATCGCCGTCACCAACCTGGGCGACCCCCTCACCGCCTGGCGGCTCACCTGGTCGTTCACCGCCGGGCAGACGGTCACCCAGGCCTGGAACGCCGTGGTGACCCAGTCCGGGGCACAGGTCACCGCCGACAACGCCAGCTACAACGGCAACCTCGCGACCAGCGCCACCGTCTCCTTCGGCTTCAACGGCGCCTGGAGCGACACCAGCAATCCGCCACCGACCGCCTTCGCTCTCAACGGTGTCGCCTGTACCGGCGCGACCACCCCGACCACGGCACCGCCGACCACCGCACCGCCGCCGACCACGCCACCGCCGACCACGCCACCGCCCACCTCCGGTTGGAACCCGCCCGCGCACCTTGTCACCCCGCTCGACCAGGTCTGGCAGCACCAGGAGCAGACCTACAACAACGGCAACCTGTACGCCTTCCGCAACTACGGCTGGGACCAGGTGATGGCCAACCGCGGCTACGTCAGCTACTGCGTCCGCTGGGACTCCACCGCCAGCGTCACCGCCGCTCAGCGTGACCGGATCCACGCCACTCTTGCCCGGCAGCACAAGAAGTGGATGGACACCCTGGTCGGCCACAACGCCTGGCCGTACACCGACGTCCCGGTCCGGGTCGTCGGCTGGGCGGTCCGCGACCGCAACCAGTTGCAGTGGACCGACAACTCCGTCGACATCTACGTCAACGACATCCGGGAGAACGCCCCGCAGTGCGCCACCGGCTGTGGCCGGTTCTTCAACCAGAACGGCCAGTACCCCAACTGTCCCGGCGGCGCCGCACGGCACTACGACCAGTCACTGTGGCTCACCGACGGCTTCGGCGGCGGTGCCGGTGGTGACTGGGGCCAGCGGATGGGCCGCGAGTACTTCATGAACAGTCTCGACGCCGAGAACATGACGATCCTGCTGCACGAGATCGGCCACACCTGGGGTCTCGACGACTTCTACGACTGGACACCCACCGGCGTGGACAACTTCATCATGCGCGCCGGTAGCAGCAGCGCGATCACCGAGTTCGACAAGTGGATGCTCCGCGACTGGTGGCGTCATCTGAAGTCGCGCTACGGCTACTGAAACCGGCCGGGTCAACAGTTGTTGCTGGTCAGCCGCACGGTGTACTCGTAGTCGTCGTGGGTGATGCCCGACGGTAGGCCGTCGAAGTAGGTCTCCACCTTCTGCCAGCCGCGCCGCTGCTCGTAGTGCAGGTGTGGCGCGCCGGAGTTGCCGGTGCTGCCGAGCAGCCCGATCGGTTCGCCGCGCGCCACCCGCTGACCCTCCCGGACCATCGGCGGTTCGAGCAGATGCAGGTACTGCGTCTCCCACCGACCGCCATGGTCGATCTTGACCCAGTAACCGCCACCACGGCCCCGGGGGCCGTCCGGATCCTCCGGGTTCCGACCGCCCACCGAGCCGTTGACGCCGGCCACGGTGACCACGCCGTCGTAGGAGGCGAGCACCGGTCGACCCCACGGGTCGCCCTCGGTCGGGAACAGGTCGACGTCGTAGTCGTCGTGGCCGGGGTAGGTGCCCAGCTGCCAGGTCTCGCCGCAGGCGACCGGGAGCTGGAACAACGGCCGCGGCCCCGGCTCCCGCAGCCACGGCACCACGACCACACCCAGCGCGACGACGGCCGGCACCGTCGCGACGGCGACGAGGATCAGCAGGATACGCAGGGTCCGGCCGCAGCGCCGGCTGCGGCGCCGGCCGGGGCGGCGGCCGGTAGGAAACCCGGTGGTCACCCTTGCGAGCATGGCAGACGTCGGCACCATGCCGGGAGGTGGGCCGTCGTACTGCCAGCTGACCGTCAGCTTCCGCCCAGCTGGACCTGGACACCACGAGCTACCGTGGCGGGCGTCGGGACCCAGGGCTAAAGGAGCCTACGATGAGCAGCTTCATCAAACGTTTCCTGCTGTCGATGCTTGCGTCGAAGCTGAGCCGGCACGCCCGGCGGCGGGGGCACGGCTCGCCCGTCGACAGCCTGCTCCGTGAGGTCGACCACCGGCTCAACCGCCGGCACCGGGGCGGCCACTACGGTCACTACGGCAGTGGCCACCACGGCTACCACGGGCACTACCGGCGCAAGCGCTGGTGACCGCCGCCGGCCGGGCAGGTCAACTGTCGGTGACGATGGCGAACCCACGCCGCCAGTTCTTGGCGTCGGTGTCCGGCTGGTAGTTGTTCTCGATGTTGCCCGCGGCGTCCACCGAGAACCAGAAGACCTTCGTTCCGTACGGCACGGTCAGGGTCTCGCCGCCCTCCCGTACCCCGCCGGCGGCGTAGAGCGTCGACCCGAAGGTTGGCTGGCTACCGTCCAGCGTGTAGAAGATCGCCGCCGGTTCGCTGACCTCGAACCGGACGTCGACCAGGGTGTCGTCCGGCCCCGGCGAGGTGACCAGGGAACTCGTCGGCCGTCTGCGGTCCTTGTCGTGGTCGCGGGCCACCCGCATCAGTTCGACGAGGCCGTTGGCGTACTCCATGGTCTGCTGGTGTGCCTCGTCCCAGGCCGGTTGGAACGAGGTGCCGACTTCGAAGTTCCACGCGTAGATGCCGTACTTGTACCACAGCATGTCCCCGGAGTTGCCGGCGGCGGAGTAGAGCACGTCGGAGATGGGGCCGGTCCTGGCCGGGGTCACCGCCAGGTCACGGTGCCGCTTGATCGCGGTGAGGATCCGCGACGACGCGCCCCAGAAGAACGACTCCTGCGCCAGGGTCGGCCGTGGCGCGGTGACCCGGCCCGGGGTTACGTACGAACCCGGCGACCACATGAAGTAGTTCCCCGACGAGTGCAGGTTCATCGAGAACTTGATGTTCGGCCGGCTGGCCAGCCAGTCCAGGTTCTTGTTCTCCGGCTCGGACAGTTCGCTCGGGCCGGCGTACACGTCGCTGGTGCAGCTGGTCGACGCGCCGGAGTACCCGTCGAAGAGGCTGTACTCGCTGTAGTTGCGGTTGTTGTCCACACCCCACGAGTTGCGGGCCAGCGCGTCGGTCGCGCCACCGGCGGCGCAGTGGTTCGTCATGTTGCGGCGCTGGAATCCGTAATCGTAGAAGGAGTAGTGGCCGCCGTCGGGGTTGATCGACGGCGCGATCCAGATGTCCAGCGTACGGAGCAGTTGCTTGGTGTTCTCGTCGGTACGGTGGTTGCGCAGCAGGCGTTCGGCGGTCTCGATGGCGACCAGCGGGGGAACCCATTCGCGGGCGTGCTCCTGCGCGTAGGCGAGCACCCCGGTGCGCGAGCCGTCCCGGTACTTGCCGATCCGCAGCGCGTACACCGGGTGCGGGTCGCGGGAGACGGTGGCCGGCGCGGTCAGGTTGTCGCTCAACGGGGTCACCGGGGCCGGGGTGACAACGCCGTCGCCGGCGCTGCCCCGGTAGGTGTAGGCACTGACCAGGTCGCCCGCCGAGGCGTTGATCGCGGCGGCGACCTGCGCGGCGGTGCTGGCCACCGTGCCGCCGCCGTCGGTGGCCAGGTTGACCTGGATGGCGCTGCCGTCGACGGTGACCGACAGGGTCCGGTCGCCGGCACCGGGGTCGACCAGTTCCACGGTGATGTCGTTGCCGCCCTGGTGACCCCATGCGTGCGAGTCGACGGCGACCCGGTTCGCCGTGGTGGCACCCAGCACGACCTGTGCCTTGCGTCGGTAGCCGTTGGTCCGGTACGGCAGTTCGACGACTTCGGCGAGGTGGGGGAACTCGTCGGCCAGTCGTTGGATCCGGTCGTACAGCTCGGTCGGGGTGAGGTAGCTGGTCACGAAGTCCTTCTGGTACCCGGGGCCCTCGGGGGAGTTGTCCGGGACCGGCAGCCACTGCTCGACCTGGGCCACCGCCACGTCGCCGGTCGGGCTGACGATCTGGATCCGGTCCGGCGGTACGCCGACCGTGCTCGCGCCCCGGTGGTAGAGGTATACGCCGGCGTCGACGAACCGCGTGATGACCTGTGTGCCACCGGAACCCATGGCGGTGCCCGGGCCACTGTCCCGGGCCACGGTCAACGTGCTCGGTGAGCTCTGTCCCTGGGCCCACTTCGCTTCTACCGACAGCACCTGGTCGGTGCCGGAGGTGTAGTAGTCGGCCCGGATGATCCTGATGTCGGCAACGGCGGCGTCCTGCCGCACCCGCGCGGTGAACGTCTGATTGTCGGCGCGGTGGTCGGCGATCGTCGCCTCCCGCTCGGCGACGCGTGCCCGGGTGTCGGCCGGTTCGTGCAGCAGTTGGCCGATCCGGAAGCCACCGGCCCGCAGACCGTCGATCTCGGTCGGGGTGACGACGGCGTGGACGACGATCCCGGCCGCGGTCTGCGACACGTGGTGATCCAGGTCGACTCCGGTGGCGACGAGATCGTCGAGCTCGTCGCGGTCGGTCACGACGACCTCCACGACGCTGGCCTGCTCGTCGGCCAGCCGTTCGAGCGGGGCCTGGATCCGCGCACGGTCGGTAACCTGCGGACGGTCGGCGGACGGCGCGGTGGCCGGCCCGGCGGTGGCCGGCCCGGCCAACAGGACGACGGCACCGGCGGCGGCCACGGCCGCCGCGAGCTGTCGTCGCCACTGGGATGCAGGTGTGGGGACCATGTGGGGACCTTCCACTCGCGGTGCCGCTGATCTACGGGTGGGAGCAGGGCGGAAGCCGCAACGATCCGCGACGACGCACGGTGCGGCACCGCCACGGGTAGGCGAGAAGTGATCGACCAGTACGGATTTGATCATCCTGAATGGCGGCGGGGTGCTCTGTCAACGACCCGCCGGTGCGGGCGTATCGGCGGTCAGACCGGCGGGTCGCCACCGGCGATCGCCGACCGCAGCTGAGCACAGGCCTGGTCCGCCGTACGCGCGAGTCGCTCGCGTGCGTCGGGGCTCAACCCGCGCTCGGTGGCGGTCCAGCCGACCCAGGCCGCGGCGACGTCGGGCAGGACCGGTCCGGCCACCGGGTCGGCACCGGCTTCGGCGGCGAGCGCCGGCAGGCCGAGTACGGCGAGCACCCGGCGTGGACCCAGCTGCAGTGGATGGCAGGCGGCCTGCTCGACGAACTGCTCGACGAGCAGGTCGACCGCGCGGCTGGCGGTGCCGTCGGTCGGGAACCCGGCAGCCGCCTCGGAAGCCAGGAACGCCCGCTTCAGCAGCTCGATCTCCACGGTGGTCGGAAACGGCTCCGGCGGGGCCGCGACGTCACTGAGCGCGCGGGCCCGGGCCAGCGTCAACGCCCGCATCTTCCGGTACGCGTCGGGCATCGGCCGCAGCTTGTATTCCGGGTTCTCCATGAGTTCGTCCGACGTGGCGACGGCGTCCTCGAGCAGTCGTCGGGCCAGTGCCGGATCGAGCGGTTCGGTCACGAAACCGTCCTCGCCCCCGTGTGTCCGGTCGAGCAGCTGCCGTAGCGAGTCGACCCGGGTGCCGAGCAGGATCTCCCGGATCCGTCCACCGCCGATCGCCTGGTCGATCACGGTGAGGATGCCGTGTTCGTCGGCGCCGCCGTAGGAGAAGCCGCAGAGCAGTACCGCCGTCTCGCCGTACGGGTCGTGCGTCCACCGGCAGCAGTCGACGTCGACCCGGCCGATGGTGCCGGCCCAGGGCGGTTCCGGCAGCCCGCGCCCGACGAGCCGGTCGGCATTGAGCCGGGCGAGTTCCCGTTGAGTGTCGATGGTGCTCATCGCCTGGAAACCGCGTAGCGCGGCGACCGCCGTCGGGGTCCGCCGCCGGCCCAGTTCGTGAATGACCGCGGCGTCGTCCGGTACGGCGTCGGCGAGTGGCAGGCCGATCCCTTCGGCGCTCTCGTGGGCGAGCAACTGGGTCATGCTCTGCTCCACCGACCACGGGGAACTCTCTCCTTTCAGCGAGAAGCTCCACTCCAGGAAGTCCGCGCTCGCCGAGGCGCGGTCGACGCTCTCATCGCTGTCACCCATGGCGCGATTGTCGCAGTCGGCGGGCCGTGGTGCGACGAAGGCCGACCGTGGGTCGGGCAACTGTCGATTCCTCTGCCCGGCGGACTCGTTGGGATGGGCGATGCTGAGTACACCGGGCGGTGCGAGAGAATCTGCGGTCAGCGTGCTGATCCTGGGTACGGCCGAATGGGATTCGGCCGTCGCCACCAATCAGCACTACGTCACCCGGGAGTTGGCGGTCGGTGCGCGGGTCACCTTCGTGGAATCGCTCGGTCTACGTCGACCGACGCTGCGCCCCGACGACATCGCCCGGATGTTCGGCCGCGCCCGGCGGGCCTTCGGCGCGTCGGCCGGTCCGGTGCCTCGCCAGCCGGCCAGAGTGAGGCCGGCGAACACCACGATCGTCTCGCCGCTGGTGGTACCGGTGCACCGGGCACCGACGCGACGACTGAACCGGGCCGTCCTGCGCCGGGCGACGGCGGACTGGCTCACCGGTGACCGGCCCCGGGTGCTGTGGACGTTCGCCCCGGTGACCTACGGGCTTGAGGATGCGGCGGACGTGGTCGTCTACCACTGTGTCGACCTGCTGGCCAGGTTCCCCGGCGTCGACCCGGTGGCCGTGGCCAACGGCGAGCGCGACCTCGCCGCCCGGCCCGGCGTGGTGGCGATCGCGACCAGTGACGCGGTACGCGAACACCTGGCGTCGTCCGGTTTCTCCCGGATCGAGCTGTTGGAGAACGTCGCGGACACCACGGTGTTCCAGCTGGGCAGCCGTCCGGCGGTCGAGCGTCGACCGGCGGTGATCTTTTCCGGCAACCTCACCACCGCCAAGCTCGACGTCGCGCTGCTGGAGCGGGTCGGCGCCACCGTCGGAGAGTTGGGTGGTGAGCTGATCCTGGCCGGCCCACTCGCCGCTGGTGGCGGCAGCTTCACCGCCGAGCTGCGCCGGCTCGAACGGGTGGGCGCCCGCCACGTCGGTCTGCTCACTCCGTCGCAGCTCGCCGAGGTGGCCGGCAGCTGCGCGGTCGGCCTGGTCCCGTACGCGCTGAACGAGTACACCGTCGGCGTCAGCCCGTTGAAGTGCTTCGAGTATCTGTCGTCCGGCCTCGCGGTGCTCAGCACCGCGCTGCCATCGGTGCGCCGGGTGGCGGAGTCGAACCCGCACGTCGTCACCGCCGGGGACGACGAATTCACCGAACATCTGGGCCGGTTGCTGACCCCGGTCACCGACGAGGTGATCGCCGAACGGATCGACAGCGCCGGGCGGCACGGCTGGGGCGAGCGTGGTCAGCTGCTGCGTCAGCTGCTGGCCGCGCTGCTCACCGCCCGGCGGACCGCCGCCGGGTGACCGAATTCACCGGCTCCTCCGACCCCCGATCGAGGCCCGAAAATGCGCAACCGGATCGTGGCCGCTGCGGCGCAGGTACCGCAACGGACCGGCGTCATGATCGTCTTCGCGCTCGCGGTACCGCAGCTGTATCTCCTGCCGGCCGGCACGATCGACATCCCGTTGTCGACGGTCGCCGCCCTGGCGCTGGCGCCGGTCGTCGCCGCCCGGGCGTGCCGCACCCCCGGTAGCCGACTGTTGCGCACCGCCCTGGTGTACAGCCTGCTCGTGCTGCTGCTGGCCCGGTTGGCGGCGTTCGCCTGGTCGCCGGATCCGGGGGACGGGCGGCTGCCGACCATGCTGCTGGTGCAGTTCCTGGTCACGCTGGTGCTGATGGACAACGCGGCTCGGGAGGATCCGTGGCTGCTCTACCGGGCCCACTACCTGCTGTGGCCGTTCGTCGTCGCGCAGTCCGGCCTGGTCGCGGTCTTTCAGCTCTTCCCCGATGTGGAGGACGCCTACCTCCGCTGGGTCGCGGGATACTTCGCCGGGCAGAACACCGTCGCCGGGCTGTTCGACGTGAACCGGAACAACGTTCTTGACCCGGCGAAGGCCGGTGGCGTGTTCGTCAACGGCAACGTCGCCGGGCTGTTTCTCGGCGTCTGCGCGATGGCGGCGTTCGCCATCTGGTCGGTTACCCGGCAGCGGATCGTGCTGATCTGCGGGCTCGTCGCCTATCTGGGCGTCTGGTTCACCGGCTCCAAGGCGTGCCGGGTGCTCGCGGTGGTGCTGCCGCTGGCCGTGGTCGTCGCGTACTACTGGCAGACCCGGATGACCGCCCGGGCCCGCCGCCTTCTGCTGGTCGCGGTGGGCGCCACGGCGGTGCCGGCCGTGCTGGTGGTGACCCTCGGTGACGGCGGCGGATTTCTCGGCGCGGTCCGGACGGCGTTCGGCCAGCGGACCGATATCTGGGGGTACGCCGTCGAGGCGTTCCGGGACGGCCCGGTGCTGGGGCTCGGCTGGGGTGGCTGGTTCGAAGGCTTCGCCGACTACGCGCGCCGCAACGACATCTACGACGACACCTTCCCACCGCACAACATCCTGCTGGCGGCCTGGGCGTCCACCGGCCTGCTGGGTCTTGCCGCGACGATCGGGTTCCTCGTCGCCGAGTTCCGGCTTGTCGCCCGCGCAGCGGCCGGTGGCTCTCCACGCAACGCGATGTTCGTCGCCTGGACCGGTGCGGCCGTTGCCTGGGTCTGCATCCAGGCAATGGGGGAGAACACCGACGTCTTCGGCGACATCCATACGATCCCGGTGATCGCCCTGCTCCTGTGCTTTTTGGCCCATCCGCTTCCCGAGGAGGTCCGACGTGTCCGGCAGACCGAGCGTCGGGATAGTGCGCCACCAGCTGTTCCAGCCGTCCGAGACGTTCATCCAGGCGCAGGCGCTGGCGATGCGCACGTACCATCCGGTCTTCGTCGGTCGGGACCCAGCGCTGCGGGCGCCGGCCGGCGCTGACGTCGTCAGTCTCGCCACCCACGGCCGGGCGGCGACGTTTTCGTACCTGCTGACCCGCCGCTCCGACCGGATGGTCAAGGAAATCAGTGACCGGGGCGTGCGGATTCTGCACGCACACTTCGGCGTCGAGGGCGTCTACCTCGTCCCGACGGCCCGCACGCTCGGAGTGCCGCTGGTGACGACCCTGCACGGTTTCGACGTGACCGTCACCAAAAAGCAACTCCTGGCATCGCGGAAGCCGTCCTGGATCAACTATGTGGCCCGGCGGGACTCACTGTTCGACACCGGTGTGAAGTTCATCTGCGTATCCGGGCACATCCAGCGGTGCGCGATCGAGTGGGGCTACCCGGCTGAGCGGACCCTGATGCTTCCGATCGGGGTGGACACCGAGGTCGTCACCCCGGTGCCGCTGCCGGAGACACCCCGGATCGTGCACGTCGCCCGGCTGGTCGAGAAGAAGGGCACCGCTGACCTACTGCGCGCCTTCGCCGTCGTGCGCCGAGCCGTGCCGGCGGCAGAACTCGTCATCATTGGCGACGGCCCGTTGCGTGGGCCCTTGGGTGCGCTCGCCACTGAGCTGGGCGTAGCGGAGACGGTGCGGTTCCTCGGAGCCCGTCCACACGCCGAGGTACTGGCCACGGTGGCGCAGTCTCGAGTGCTGTGCCTGCCGAGCGTGACGGCGGCCAACGGAGACCAGGAAGGGCTCGGCATGGCGCTGTTGGAAGCCGCCGCCACCGGTCGACCCGTTGTCGGCACCCGACACGGCGGCATCCCTGAGGCCGTCGTCGACGGCGTCACCGGCTACCTGGTGCCGGAGCGCGATCCCGCCGCGCTCGCTGATCGTCTGGTCGCGCTGCTCGGTGATCCGGACCTGTGCCAGCGGCTCGGTACCGGCGGACGGACATTGATCGAGGACCGCTTCGACTTGAGCAGGCAGACCGCAAAGCTCGAATCACTCTACCGGGAGCTGGTGTGACCGGGCTGGCGACGGGCCGTGGCTAGCACCTTTCTTCGTCTCGTACTTGGTGGTATCGCGGGGAAGCTCCTCGGCATCGTCCGCGAGGTGCTGCTGGCGGCGCTGTTCGGTGCCGGCCGGGCGGTCGGGGCGAACCGGGTCGCGCAGACCGCGACCATGGTGCCGGTCAACTTCTTCACCGCGGACGCGCTGTCCGCCGGATTCCTGCCGCTCTACGTGCGCTACCGGCAGGACAGCCCGGCGCTGGCGTTGGCGCTCTACCGGGCGGTCCGGACGATCCTCGGCGGGCTTTCGGTGCTGCTGGTCGTCGCGTTGCTGCTGCTGCGAGAGCTGTGGATCGCACTGCTCGGGCCGGGACTCGACGCCGCCGCCGCCACGCTTGCCGTCGCGATGCTGACCATCGCGGCGTTCTCGGTGCCGTTCTACGTGCAGTACGCGCTGTACACACTGGTCGCCCTGGCCCGCGACGACGTCAGCCTGGTCAACCTGCGCGCCGGCGTGCAGAGCGTCGGCCTGATCGGCGCGACGCTGCTCGCCTATTTCACCGGTGACGTGGTCCTGCTCGCCTGGGGTTTCACCGTGCCGTACGTGGTGCTCTCCCTCTGGGGGGCGTACTGGGTCCGGCGCAGGGGTTACCTGCGGGCCGACGGCGGTGACGGGTCGCTGCCGCCCACGTCGCGGGCGCAGTACGAGGTGGCGTTGACCATGTTCTGGCGTCGGCTCCGCCCGTTACTGCTGCTTCCGGTGCTGCTGCAGGGGTCGATCGCCGTCGAGCGGGCGGTGGGTTCGCTGCTCGGCATCGAGGTGGTCGCCGCGACCGAGTACTCCCGGTTCGTCGTCGACTCGCTGATGGCATTGATCGCCGCCCCGCTCGGCCTGGCCAGCCTCGCCGCCTTCGCCCGGATGCGCGACGACGAGGTCGTCGCCGGGCTGGAGCGGCTGATCGCCCCGGTGCTGCTGGTGACGATCCCGCTGTCCGTCGCGTTGACGGTGAACGCCCGCGGCATCACCTCGCTGCTGTACGCCCGTGGCGCGTTCGACGACCGGGCGGTGGACGTGACGTCGGTCATGCTGCTCGGTTTCTCCCTCGGCATCTGGGCGCACGTGCTCGGGTACACCTTCGTGAAGGTGCTCAACGCCCGGGGCAGGAACCGGCGGGTGGCGGTGGTCAACGGGCTGGCGTTCGGCGCCGCCGCCGTGGTCAACCTCGTCATGTGGCGCTACTGGGGTCCGGTCACCATCGGTGTCGCCGCGACGGTCGCCAGCCTCGTGATGCTGGTCGGCTCGGCGTTGTCGCTGCACCTGCTCCGCCAACTGGTCCGGCTGCTGTCGCTGCTGGCCCCGGCGGTGGCGGTGGCGGCCCTCGTCGGTTGGGCACTGGCCGGTGACGGACTGCTCCGCACGGCCGCCTCGTGCGCCGCGATCGGCCTGGTCTGGTCGGGCTACCCGGTGCTGGTGCCGTCGTTGCGGCGGGTCGTCGTCACCGAACTCTTGACGAAGGCCGCCGGCCGGGCCCGGACGATGCGTCCGGACCCGGCACGTCACCGGTCAGAGAGTCCGTAGTCGTACGTCGCGGAACTCCATCACGTCGCTGTTACCGTGGTTCTGCAGGCCGATGAATCCGCTGACGAACTGGCGCAGATCGGTGGGCGGGTCACCGGCCCGGGACGACTGCTTGCCCGGCACGTTGTCGAACTCGCTGATCGTCACCCCGTTACGGATGATCGTGTAGTGCTGCCCGACCACCCGGATCTCGTAGTCGTTCCACTCGCCCTTCGGCGCGGGCAGCGCCTGGTCCAGGTCGTTGGGCTGGAAGTTGTAGATCGACCCGGTCTTTTGCGGTTCCCCGCTTGCCCCGTCGTAGAGCTGGATCTCGTGGCCGCAGAAAATCGCCACCCAGGCCTGGGAACTGCGGGCGGAGCCGACCGTGCCGCAGCTGCCCTCGGGACGCTCGTCCACCGGCACCCGTGGATCCGGGAACCGGACGAACACCCCGCTGTTGGCCCGGGTGTCACCCGGCGAGACGTCCTTGAACCGCAGCCGCAGCGAGTAGTCGGCGAACTCCTCCTCGCCGTACCAGAGCATGCCCAGCCCCCCGGAGCTGCTGATCGACCCGTCCGGTAGCAGCCGGAACGTGCCGCCGGGGGCCTGCCGCCAGCCGGACAGCGAATGGCTGGTGCCGTCGAACAACGTCCGGTAACCGGCCGTCCGGCCGACGGGGGAGTCGGCACCAGCGGTACGCAGCGTCGCCGCCTCCTGCTCATCGAGCACCTCGGTCTCGGTGAGTTGCGCCAGCACCTCGTCCAGGTGGCTGACGAACGAGCCCTGGTTCGGCCACTGCCGCTCGTCGTCGATCAGGTCGTTGACCGTGCATCCGGCACCGGCGTCGTGGTTCGGTACGCCGGTGTCGGTGTCCAGAAGCCAGACCGTCTCCCGGGCGTCCGGCGCGTCGCAGCCGGTGTCGACCACGACGGTGTGCTCGGCCACCTCGCCGTCGGCGTAGGTCACCTTCACCGTCGCCTCGAACCGCCCGTGCTTACGGTAGGTGTGGGTCGGGTGCGGCAGGTGCGACACCCGGTTGCCCTCACCGAAGGTCCACTCCCAGGCCACCCCGCCGACGCGGTGGCTGGAGAAGGTGACCGTACGCGGGTCGCTCGGGTCCGGGACCCGGGCCGAGGCGTACTCCGGTCCCGGGGTCGGCGCGCCGCCGTCGTAGACGATCCGGATCAGCTTCTGGTTGCCGTGCAGGGTGAAGAAGCCGCCGCCGTAGTCCAGCAGGTAGAGCGCGCCGTCCGGGCCGAACTTGGCATCCATCCAGGACTGCAGCTGGGAGCCGCCACCACCACCGGGGATGATCGCCCGTAGATCCTCCGCGTAGGCGGGGGCACCCTGGTCGGGCACCACCGCCGGGTCGACGGTGACCGCCACCCGGTTGCCGGAGTTGGACTGGTCGCCGATGAACCACTTGCCGTCCCAGTACGCCGGCCACGCCACGCCGCTGTCGGTGTCGACCTGCGAGCGGTGGTAGGTCGGGCCGTTCATCACGGCCTGGCCGCCGCCGCGCAGGTACGGCCGGGTGAAGGTCTCCTCGCCCGGCTCGTAGGTCGGCAGCCCGCTGCCGTCGGTGCGGGCCGGGAAGACCGGACCGCCGCCCTGCGGCGAGTACCAGATCATGTTGTCCCGCACCGGCGGCAGCTCCACCAGGCCGGTGTTACGCGGCGAGGTGTTGCGCGGGTTGTCGCAGTCGTACCAGCCGGTCAGCACCGACGCGTCGGTGTTGCTGCGGTCCCGGTACGGCTGCCGGTTACCCATGCAGTACGGCCAGCCCTGGTTACCGGCGGAGGTGATGATCGTGGCGTGCTCGTACTTCGCCGGCCCGAGCTCGGGGTCCGGGTTGGTGGCGTCCGGGCCGACCCAGGCGGCGGTCAGCCAGTCGTTGACCGGGTCCCAGGCGATCCGCGACGGGTTGCGTACCCCCATCACGTAGATCTCCGGGCGGGTCTTGCCGCCACCTTCCTCCTCGCCGGTGAACAGGTTGCCGTCCGGGATGCTGTACGTGCCGTCCGGCTCCGGCGTGATCCGCAGGATCTTGCCGTTGAGGTTGTTGGTGTTGCCGGCGGTACGGCGGGCGTCCTGGAACGACGTGCCGGCGTACTCCTGGGTCCAGTTGTTGCCGGAGTAGCCGCTGGAGCCACCGGACGAGTTGGCGTCACCGGTGCTGACGTACAGGTTGCCCGCGTCGTCGAAGGTCATCCCGCCACCGGCGTGGCAGCAGCTGTGGATCTGGGTGTCCCAGCTGAGCAGGTCTTTACGGGTGGTCTGGTCGATGCTGGCGGTGTCGTGGTCGTAGGTGAACCGGGACACGGTCCGCTGGCCGATCCGGTTCTCCCGGTCGATCGACTCGTGGGGCATCCAGTACACGTAGAACCAGCCGTTGTCGGCGAACGCCGGGTCCAGGGTCATGCCCAGCAGACCCTCCTCGCTCTTCACCAGCTCGCTGCCGCTGCCCCGGTTGCCCATCACCTCCAGGGTGGTGAGCAGCTTCACCTCCCGGGTCTGCGGATCCCACTGGTGGATGGTGCCGCAGCCCTTACCGATGTCCGGGTTCGACCAGTCGGGGATCGCCCCGGAGGCGCAGGCGGCGCGGCCGATGTAGAAGACCGTGCCGTCCGGCGCGATGGTCAGGCCGTGCGGTTCACCGATCTGGTCCATCTCGCCCTGCTGGTTGGCGCCGGTGAGCCGCTCGACCCGGTAGTTGGCGGCGATCGTCGCCTGGCAGTCACCGCGTACCGTGCCGGCGGTCCACCGGATCGCGCCGAGGATGTGGTCGCGGAACCGCAGGTCCTTGGCCCAGCTCGCCTCGGTGCGGCCCATCCCGGTGTAGAACGACCGGCCACCGTCGTAGTCGTGGCACCAGGCGACCGGGTGGAACGGACCGTTGCCGCTGAGCCCCGCGTCGTAGCTGGTCTCGTCGACCTGGGCCACGACGTGCACCCGGCCCACCGGGCTCGGATCCCAGCTGATCCACTGGTCGTCGCGGGTCCAGTGCACCGGCAGGTCGCGGGTCGCCGGGTGGTTCCGGTCGGTGACGTCGACCTTCGCCTGCTGGACCTGGGTCTCCGGTGCCGCACCGGCGTCGGCGCCGATCAGCCAGAGCTCGGCGAGCTGGGTCAGCGGCTCGCCGCTGTTCGCCGTGATGTCCAGCCGGTAGTGCCGGTACGCCTCGGCGTTGTCGAACGCGAACTGCCGGGTGAGAAACCGCTGCGGGAAGCTCTGCCCGGTCCGGCGGTCCAGGTCGGTCCAGTTCTCGCCGTCGTTGGAGCCCTGCAGCGTCCAGTCCCGCGGATCCCGGCCGGCGAAGTCGTTGGCCGAGGTCAGCGCGTACCGGTTGACCACGGTCGGCTCGGCCAGCTCACCGGCCAACCAGCCGGTCGGCGAGCGGGTCAGCCACTTGGTGCCGGTGGCGCGGTCGAACGCGTGGCTGGCGGTCTCGTTCGGCGGGTTGTTGCCGCTGGCGCTCGCCTCGACCACCGTCTCCGCCGGTGGCAGGGTCGGTGCCGGCCGGGTGCCGAGCAGGCCGGTGAACCATTCCGATCCGGGCTGGGCGTACGCCGCGTCGTGCACGCCGACGAAGCCGCCGCCGCCCTTGACGTACGCCTGGAACGCCGCCTCCTGCGCGTCGTCGAGGGTGACGCCGGCGGTGGAGAGGAAGACCACGCTGCGGTAGCGGGCCAGGTTGTCGGGGTTGAACACGCTCGGATCGTCGGACGAGTGCACGTAGAAGCCGTGCTCGTTGCCGAGCCGTCGGATGACGTTGGTGGCCCGGCGGACCGGGTCGGCCTGTTCGGCCTCGGGGCCGTGGAAGACCAGCACGTTGACGACCCGGTTGCCCCAGGTGGGTGGCGTGGGGTCGGCCTGGGCGGGGGAGACCGGCGCGGTCAGCAGACCGGCCAGCAGGGTGACGGCCGCGGCCGCGGCGGCTGATCGGTGGCGCAGTCGGGGGAATCTGAAATGGCGTCTGTCGGCCATTCCTGCTCCTTAGGGCGGCCGGCGCGGGGTGCGCCGGGGTGGGGTGGCTGGGGTCAGTTCTGGTGGCCGTCGTGTCCGGCACCGGCCTGGATGTCGGCGGCCGGCTCGTCGCCGACGTCGACACCCGACTGGGCGAGCACCGCCCGGTGCTGGTGGCCGCCGGGCGGCATCTGTCCGTTCTCGTCGAGGACGTGCAGGGTGGTGGCCATGCCCAGGTCGGAGTGGAACTGCATGTGGCAGTGCAGCATCCAGTGGCCGGGTCCGACCGAGTCGCCGGCGATGATGGTCACGCCGAACGAATCGCCGGGACCGAGGGTCTTGTTGTCGATCACCGGGATGGAGTCGACGATCGCCTTGTTGTCGCCAGCGACCACGCCGGTGCGGGTGTCCGCCCAGGAGTGGCCGTGAACGTGCCAGGTGTGCATGTCGTCGCCGGTGCCGACCACGATGAACTCGACCCGCTCGCCGACCTTCGCGACGAAGCAGGCCGGGCCGGGCACCGGGTTGTCGAGGTCGCAGTCGTCGGTCGCGGCCCCGCGACGCAGGTTGATCGACTGGCGGTCGCCGAAGACCGTGACATAGGTCCGGTCCGGCCGGGGGTCGCCCTGCCGGCGTACCACCAGGCCGCCGAACAGGCCCGAGCCGATGCCCTGGGTGCCGTGCGGGCCGCCGACCACGTGGTCGTGGTACCACCAGTAGCCGGCGGTGCCCGGCGAGCCGGTCCGGGAACTGCGCGGCTTCGCGTACCAGGTGTAGGTCCGCGACTCACCCGGCCCGACATAGGAGCCACTGTGTACGGTTCCGTCGGAGTCCTGGGTGTACTTCACCCCGTGCGCGTGCAACGAGACGCCGAGCGGGTGCTCCGGATCGGTCCGCAGCTGCCCCAGCGTCTCGGCGGTCACCTGGTTGTGCAGGGTGATCGCCAGGCACTCGCCTTCGATCATCTCCATCGTCGGGCCCGGGTAGGAGGCGGTCTCCGGGGTCAGGCCGTAGCCCAGCCGGATCTGGTTGGTCACCGGGTCGCGGGGCAGCTCCACGGCGTACAGCTGCAGCTCCCGGTCCGGTGCCACGCAGCCCTCGGGCACCACGCCGTCGGCCGGCGCGGCTGCGGCCACCGGGTCCGTGGCGCGCTGGTTGACGGCGTACGCGGTGCCGGCGCTGGCGAAGGTGACCGCCAGGACCGCCAGGACCACCAGGGCCCGGCCCACGCCGTTGCCACGCGGGCCACCCGGTCTGGCTGGTTCGTCGACCGGGTCGGTGCTCAGATGTGTCGTCTCGTTCAACGTCCGTTCCTGTCCGTCGGGCCGGTCATCGCCGGCCGGGTGTGGGGTGTCCGTCGTGGTCCCGGTCCGTTCACGGCGTCAGCGGGGCGATCCGGACGTTGCGGAAGCTGACGATGTCGTCCGCGCCATGCACCTGCAGGCCGAGGTAGCCTTCGGTACGCTGCCGGCCGGCGCCGCCCGGGTCGTCGGCCCGGGGCGGGTCGAACACCAGGTCAGGGGTGTTGACGAACTCGTTGACCAGCTCCCCGTTGCGGAAGATCGAGTAGTGCTGCCCGACCACCCGGATCTCGTAGTCGTTCCAGGTGCCCTTCGGGGTGACCCCGGCGGCGTCGACGACGACGCCGTCGAACCCGTACACCGAACCGGTCTTGTATCGGTCGCCGTCCGGGCTGTCGAAGATCTGCACTTCGTGGCCGTACTTGATGGCCACCCACTCCGGCCGGGGTTCCTGCGGATGCTGGTGCACGGCGGGGAACCGGACGAAGACGCCGCTGTTGGCCCGGGCGTCACCCGGTGCGTCGTCGCGCCACTGCAGCTTCATCGAGAAGTCGCCGTAGGTGCGGATCGGGAACCAGAGCAGCCCGAGTCCGGCTACCGGCCGGCTGGTGATCGAACCGTCGGCGTTGCGGGTGAAACCGCCCGCGCCGACCTGCTCCCACTGATCGAACGACGCGCCCGACCGGTTGAGGATCGACTGGTAGCCGGTGTGGGCGTCCGACTTGCCGACCGCGGACAGCTTGGCCGTGTCGATCAGGGTGACCCGTTCGGCCTGGCTGATGACGCCCTGCTCGCGCAGGTTCTTGACCACGGCGCGGACGTGCTGCATGAACTCGTTGTGGTTACGCCAGATCCGTTCGCTGGCGATCAGGTTGTTGATGGTGCAGCCGGGACCCACCTGCCGGTTGGTCACCCCGCTGTTGCGGGTGCCCAGCCAGACCGTCGGGCGGGTGTCCAGCACCGGGCACTGCGGGTCGCCGCCGCCGGCGACCACGGTGAAGGTGACCGATCCGGGGTCGGAGGTGTTGCCGGCTTCGTCGGTGGCGCGGTAGCTGACCGTGTGCGTACCCGGGCTGTTCACCGTGACCGGGGCGGTGTAGCCGGTGTAGGCACCGCTGTCGAGGGAGTACTCGACACTGGCGACCCCGGAGTCGTCGTCGGTGGCGGTGACGGTGACCGTTGCGGTGTCGAGGTAGGAGCCGTCCGCGCTCTGCGCACCGGACACGGACGCGGTCACCGTGGGTGCGGTGGTGTCCGGGTCCGGTGGCGGGGCGACGGTGAAGGTGACCGACTGCGGGTCCGAGGTGTTGCCGGCGATGTCGGTCGCCCGGTAGGCGACCGTGTGCTGGCCCGGCTCGTTGACCGTGACCGGTGCGGTGTACTCGCTGAACCCGCCGCCGTCGAGGGAGTGCTCGATGGTGTCGACACCGGACATGTCGTCGGTGGCGGTGAGGGTGACGGTGGCGGCACCGAGGTAGGCCCCGTCGTCGTCGCGCGGCCCGGACAGCGCCGCGGTCACCTGGGGTGCGGTGGTGTCCTCGGTGCTGTCGTCGCTGACCACCAGTAGCCCGTTCATCAGGCCGTGGCCGGGGATGGCGCAGAAGTACCGGTACGTCCCAGGGGTGAGTACCACGTCGACCGTCCACAGACCACCGTTGGCGTCGTACGGGTCGGCCAGGATGTTGACGTTCACGTCCTGGTTGTAGGTCGGGTCCCCGGTCTCGAAGGTGAGCGTGTGCTGCATGCCGCTGGTGTTGCCGGTCGCGGCGCTGTTCTCGAAGACCAGCGTCGCCGGTCCGGGCTCGGCGATGGCCGGTGCCGAGGTGTACGCGGTGACGTCGTTGCCCGCGGTCCAGGTCAGCACCTGGGCGGCCCGGTACTCCGGTGGACCGCCGTGGGTCGGGCGGGCGTTGACCGGAGCCGCGGCCAAGGTACTGGTGAGGACCATGGCGAGCACGGCCGCCAGCGCGGTCAGCGATCGTCTCGGCCTGGTCGGCGGTCTGCTCGGGCGGACGGGCCCGCCGCGATCGTCAGGGTTGACTGCCATGTCCGGCTACCTTTCATCACATACCGGTCTGTTTCGGACAGAGTTGACGCATGGTCGGTCAGAGGTTGGGGTGATCCGGGCGCGTGGTAGCTGCACCAGTGGGAACGGGTGCGGCGGTCACGGTTCACCGGCAACCGAGCTCGGCGGGGCCGACGCCGGGCGGGTGCGTGGTGATACCGGGTAGGTGCGCGGTGATGGGTGTGCTGATGGTGGGTGACGGGAAACGTCCGGGCGGGTCCGACAGGTGACGACTGCCCTGGCGGGCCAGGGGTGAGTAGGGCGACGGGAGGTGGAGGCGCGCGCCGCCGCGCCGATCGGATGCGTCCAGTGTTTCCGGGGGGTGCCACGGCCCCGGCGAGGTTGTCGCCGTCGGGCGGGTGCCGTGCCCGCCCGACGGCGTCCGGTCGGGGCAGCCAAACTGTTTGGTTACCTAACCGAATGCCTCGGTGATCTGGAGGCTAGCGGACTTGGGATCGAGGTGTCTACATCTTTCGGTGGTTCATCCCAGACTTTTGCCAGTGTCGACAGAAGATGTGGAAGGGCGTAGGGTCACCAGCAGTGACCACAGTGTCGGCTGAACCTGTTCGGGGGCCGCCGGGATCAGGTTCGGGACCGGGCCAGAAGGTAGACGAAGTACGGGGCACCGATCAGTGCCACCGCCAGTCCCGCCGGCAGCTGGGCCGGCGCGACCACGGTGCGGCCCACGGTGTCGGCCAGTCCGAGCAGGACCGCACCGAGCAGCACCGCGACCGGGATGATCCGGGCGTGCCGGCCGCCGACGAGCGCCCGTGCGGCGTGCGGAGCGACCAACCCGACGAAACCGACGACGCCGATCGCGGTCACGCTCAACGCGGCCAGCACGGCGGCGACCGCCAGCACCAGGAGACGGATCCGTTCCAGACCGACACCGACGATCCGGGGCGTGTCCTCGTCGACGGCGATCAGGTCCAGTTCCCGGCGGGCGGCCAGGGCGACCGGCAGCGCCACCAGCAGGGCGACCACCACCGGGACCACCTGGGTCCAGTTGCGGCCGTACGTCGTGCCGGACAGCCACGTGTAGATCTTCGGCGTGTCCCACGGATTCGACCGCACCAGCAGATAGGTCGTCAGGGCGGTCGCCGCGTACCAGACCCCGACCCCGATCAGGACCAGCCGGTCGGTGTGCAGCCCGCCTCGCCAGGCCACGGAGTAGACCAGACCGAAGGCGGCCAGTGCGCCGCCGGTGGCGGCGGCGATCATCGTCGCGTTGCCGCCGACGCCGCCGGTCACCACGATCACCGCGGCCAGCCCGGCACCACCGGTGATGCCGAGGATTCCCGGCTCGGCGAGCGGATTGCGGCAGGTCGCCTGGACCAGGGAGCCGGACAACGCGAGGGCACCCCCGGCGGCCAGCGCCGCCGCCACCCGTGGTGCCCGTTCGTCCAGCGCGAAGCGGATGACGGGCGGTCCCTCACCGGACAGCCAGAGCGCGATGTCGCCGGTGAGCAGCCAGGTGTTGCCGGCGAGCAGGCCGAGCAGCCCGGCGCCGGCGGCGGTCGCGCCGACGACCGCCAGGACCGTCCAGTACCGGCGGCGACTCCGGGGCCCCATCCGGCTGCCCGGCGGTTGCCGGGTCGGGCCGGAGTCGCGTACCCGGCGGGCCAGCACGATGAGCAGGACGGCACCGACCAGGGTGGTGGCCACCCCGGTCGGCACCCGGCCGGCCCGGTCCGCGCCGAGCAGGGCGCGGATCACCCCGTCGGCCAGGACTACCGTCAGCGCGCCGACCAGACCCGCCGCCGGCACCAGTACGGCGTGCCGGTGCAGCGCCGGTACGAACCGTGCCGACATCCGGGTCACCGCCGGCGCGCAGAGACCGACGAACCCGATCGGGCCGGCCAGGGTCACCGCCGCCGCGGTGAGCAGCACCGCGAGCACCGTCCCGACCGCCCGGGTCGCCCGGACGGGTACGCCCAGCGCCCCGGCCGTGTCGTCGCCGAGACCCAGCAGATCGAGTCGGCGGGCCAGCAGCCCGGCCACCGCCGTGGCGCCGACCACGACCGGCGCGGCATGCCCGAAGGCGGTCAGCCCGAGCTGGCTCAGCGATCCGCTGCCCCAGGCGAACAGCCCGGTCGTCTCCTGCTGGAAGCCGATCAGCACCGCGGCCGTGGCCGACTGCAACGCCATCGCGACGACGGAGCCGGCCAGGACGAGACGAGTCGTCGAGCTGCCCGCGCCGCCGGCGAGACCCAGAACAAGACCGGCGGCCAGCAGCCCGCCGACGAAGGCGACGACGCCCGACGCCCAGAGCGGCACACCGAGGCCGAACGCCGCGACCGCACTGACGGCGAAGTACGCCCCTGCGGTCACCGCGAGGGTGTCCGGTGAGGCGAGTGTGTTGCGGGCCAGCGACTGGAACAGCGCACCGGCGACGCCGAGGGCGAAGCCGACCGCGATCCCGGCTGCCAGCCGCGGCAGCCGGGAGCCGAGCAGGATCTCCCGGACCGCCTCGTCGGCGCCCGTCTCCCCGCCGCCCGCCGCCGCGAGCAGGTCGGCGAGCCCCACCCCCGAGGTGCCCTGGGTCAGGTGCCAGCCGGCGGCGACCACCAGGGCCACCCCGAGCGACAGCAGGGTGCCCAACCCGCCGACCACGGCACGGCGGTCCACGCCGGACGCCGCCACCGGTCGGGTGGCGGCGGCGCCCGGCGTCGGTGGGATCCCCGTGGGCACCCGTGGACCGTCGCTCACGATGGTCAGCCGGCCAGGACGTCGACGTAGGCGTCGAGCACCTGCTGCGACGAGCGGGGGCCGCCGAAGGTCCAGATGCCGGCCGGGAAGGCGTACGCCCGCCCCTGCTCGACCGCTGGCAGCGACGCCCAGATCTCGTTCTTCTCCAGCTCGGTCAGGACGCTGCCGGCGGGGTCGGTGGTGCCGGTGTACAACAGGGTGGCGTCGCCGACGGTGGTCATCCCCTCGATGTCGGTCTGGCCCAGGCCGTACGCCGGGTCGACCTCGCCGGTCCAGGCGTTCGTCAGGCCGATCGCCTCGCCGAGTTCACCGACCAGCGATCCCTGGCCGAACGGCCGGATGGCGACGTTGCCGCCCTGGACCCAGCCGTCGAAGTAGACGAACTCGGTGCTCGTGAGCTCAGCACCGGCGATCTGCTGCTTCGCCTCGTCCAGGCTGGCCTGGAACTCGTCGGCGACGAGGTCGGCCCGCTCGGAGCGGCCGAGGGTCTCGGCGATCAGCGCGAAGGTGTCCAGCATGTTCTGGACCGGGTCGGCGGCGTCCGCGCCCCGGGTGGCCAGTACCGGGACGTCGTACTCGGCAAGCTGCGCGATGACCGGGTCGTCCTCGGCCGTGGCCTCGACGATCACCAGGTCCGGATCGGCGGCGAACAGCGCGTCGAGGTTGGGCTCGCCGCGCAGGCCGACGTCGGCGACGCCGTCCGGCAGCTCCTCGGCGGTGTCCCAGGTGCGGTAGCCGTCCGGGTCGGCCACCGCCACCGGGGTCAGGCACAGGGTGAGGACGTCCTCGATCTGCTGCCATTCCAGTACGGCCACCCGCTGCGCCGGCGCGTCCAACGTCACGGTGCGCCCGAGCGCGTCGGTGACCTCCACCGGTCCGGTAGAGGTCACGGTGGTGTCGTCGGCGCATTCACCGGCGGCGTTGGCCGTGGGCGTCTCGTCTGTGGTCTGCGGATCGCTGGTGCCGCAGGCGGCCAGCGCCGACGGGATCAACAGGACGGCGGCCAGGGCAGCCGTCATCGATCGGGTTCTCATCAGATTCCTCACTCGTTGGTTGACCGGCGCTCAGTGGCGCCGGTGGTGTCGCCCTCGGGGCTCGACCCGCACCAGACCGGTGGTCGGGTCCACGGTGGTGTCGATCGGCAGCCCGTAGACCTCGGACAGGTGTTCCGTGGTCAGTACCTCGGCCGCCGGGCCGGCGGCCCGCACCCGGCCCTGGCTCAGCAGCACGATCTGGTCGGCCACGCCGGCGGCCTGGTTCAGGTCGTGCAGGACGACGCCGAGCGCCGTCCGGTGCCGGTCCGCGAAGTCACGGACCAGGTCGAGGATCTCGACCTGGTAGCGCAGGTCGAGATGGTTGGTCGGCTCGTCGAGCAGCAGCACGCCGGTGTCCTGGGCGAGGCAGGCGGCCAACCACACCCGTTGCAGCTCACCGCCGGAGAGCTGGTCGACCGCGCGATGGGCCATCGGCGCGGTCCCGGTCAGCTCCATGGCGTGGTCGACCATCGCCTGGTCGGTGTCGGTGAGCGGGCTGAACCGGCGCCGGTGCGGGTGGCGCCCGAAGGCGATGACGTCGCGGACCCGCAGGCCGGACGGGTGCGGTCGGGACTGGGACAGCAGGGTCACCCGGCGGGCGAAGTCGCGGGCGGACAGCGGGGCCGCGTCCTCGAGGTCGCCGTTGTCACTGCCGAGCAGGATCCGGCCGGACGATGCCCGGTGCAGTCGGGCGAGCGAGCGCAGCACGGTGGACTTGCCGCTGCCGTTGGGGCCGATCAGGGCGGTCACCACGCCGGGGTGGATGGCGACGGACACGCCGTGGACGACCGTGGTGCGCTGGTATCCGAGCACCAGGTCGTCGCCGTGCAACGCCGTCGCGATCATGTTAGGTGAGGCTACCCTAAACGTTGATCGAGGGAAAATCACCGGTCACCGGCCGCCCGGCGTACCGGCGGCGACGCCGGATCCCCGGCCCGCCGGACGCCGCTCGGGCATCTCGCGGACCGGGGATCCGGCACCGGTCAGGGCAGCGTGTTCAGCACCAGCGTGCCGATCTCGGAACCCAGCTCCTCGGCCCGGTTCTCGCCGGAGACCCCGTCGGCCCGGTTCATCAGCACCGCCACGACGATCCCGTCGTCCGGGTACATCTGCAGGTACGCGGTGGACCCGTCGGCGCCGCCGTTCTTGCCGATCCGTCGGTGTCCGTCCTCGGTGCTGATCGACCACCCGTACGCGTAGCTCCACCCGGTGTCGACCCACATGGCGTCGAGCGAGTCCGGGCCGACGACCTCGCCGTCGATCAGCTTGTCGCCGAACCGGGCCAGGTCGGCGATCGAGGACTCCATCCCGCCGCCGAGGACCTTCCAGCTCACCTCGTCGCCGCCGTACTCGTCGTTGGCGCCGTCGTAGAAGGTGCTGCGCCGCACCGAGGTGTCCGACAGGTCCTCGGGCCGCAGGGTGCCCAGGCCGAACGCGGCGGTCAACTCCGACTCGGTCAGCTCCGCCACCGGGGTGCCGGTCGCGCCCTCCAACGCCGCGCCCAGGATGGTGTAGCCGTGAGTGCTGTAGTGCCCGTCACCGATCGAGCAGACCAGGTCGGAGTCCCAGAACTCGGCCGCGGCCGCGGTGGCGTTGGCGTACCAGGTGGTGCCGAGATCGGTGTCCTCGGCCTGCCACTGCGCGACGTCGGCCGGGTCGGCGCCGTCGGCGGCCTCCGTGCCCGCGTAGTGCCGCACACAGGCTCGGTTGCTGGCCACCTGCTCCACTGTGTACGCGTGGTGGGTGGGCAGCCCGGGAATGTGATCGCGGACGTCGTCGGCCGGGTCGATCTGCCCGTCCTCGACCGCCCGCATGGTGAGCACCCCGCCGATCCCCTTGGAAACCGACGCGATCCGCAGCACGTGCCCGGAGTCCAGCCACACATCGTCGTCGACGTTGGCGTGCCCGAATCCGCGCAGGTAGCGGAACTCGCCGTCCTGAATCACCGCCACGGCGATGCCCGGCATGTTGAGACTGTTCGCCTCGCCCTGGACCAGATTGTCCACCGATCGGCGCAGCTTCCAGCCCGGCCGGTCGGAGTTCTGCCGCCAGACTCCGGCGTACCGGGTGCCCTTGGCGGTCTCGTACCGCTCGAAGTTGATCACCCGGTATCCCTCGTCGGCGTACCGGTGCCACCAGTTGACGTACTCCTGCCGGGTCAGATCGCTACGTACCCGCCAGCGGCGGTGGTTGGTGTTCTCCACCCAGATGCCGGCGTACCGCTGGCCCACCGTGGTGAGCGCCGAGTCGACCACCAACGACCGGTAGACGATCTGGTAGGCGTCGACCGCGTCCTGGTACTCGGTGCGGGTGATGCCGCCGAGCAGCCGCCAGTCCAGGTTCTCGGCGTTGTCCACCCAGACGAGCGCGTACCTGGTGCCGGCACCGGTCGGGTAGATGTCGACGTCGACCGGCATCCGGGTGCGTCGCTGCTCCGTGTAGTACGCGGTGAACTCGGCGGCGGTCAGGTTGTACTTCATCGACCAGCCGTAGCCCTCCACGTTGCGCACCCAGGCGGCGGCGTAGTAGCGGGCACTGCCCTCGACGTAGGTCTCGAAGTCGACCAGCCGCATCCCGTCGTCCGCCGCCTTGACGAACTCGGTGTCGAACTCGGCCTTGGTCAGCCTGGTGCGTACCAGCCAGCCCCGCCCGTCGAGGTTGCGTTGGAAGGCGGCGCCGATGCGCCGTCCGTCGTCGGCCACGTCCACATCCAGGTCGACGACCAGGTAACCGGCGGCGGCGTACTCGTCGAACCGCACCTGGAAGTCGGCCGGGGTCATGTCCCGTACCGACGCCCAGCCCACCTCGTCGGGGTCGAAGACGGCCGAGGGCGGGCCCGGGTGGGCCGCCGCCGGGGTCGTCGCCCCACCGGCGAGAGTGGCCGCCGTCGCCGCGACGATCAGCGCGGCGAGTACGCGGCTCAAGGTGCCGCGTACGGATTCGGATCTCATGGTCCGCTGCTCCTCTCGATGTGCCCGACGGTTGTCGGACAACAACTGGGAGAGCGGCGGTCCGCTCTGACCAACAGGTTCTGCTGTCAGGTGGACGACAGTACGAACGGGCCAGGGCGCCAGGGTTCGGATTCGGCCGGGCCGTCACCGTAGCCTCGATATTCCGCTATGGTATGCGGAGATTGCCCGTTTTTGTGCTGGTAGTAGGTGTGCGCCCCGAGTCGGCAGTGAATGGAGTCGGTCATGACCCGCGTGATGACGGTCGTCGGCACCCGGCCGGAGATCATCCGGCTGTCCCGGGTGATGGACCGACTGGACCGTACCGTCGACCATGTCCTGGTACACACCGGGCAGAACTGGGATCCGTTCCTCTCCGAGGTCTTCTTCACCGAACTGCGGCTGCGCCCACCGGACCGGTCGTTGGGGGTGGACACCACCTCGCTCGGCCGGGTGCTCGGCGGCGTGCTGGTCGGCATCGAGGCAGCTGTCGACGACTGCCGGCCGGACGCCCTGCTGGTGCTCGGGGACACCAACAGCGCCATCGCCGCCCTGATGGCCCGCCGGATGCGGGTGCCGGTCTACCACATGGAGGCCGGCAACCGGTGCTTCGACCTGAACGTGCCGGAGGAGACCAACCGACGGCTGGTCGACCACGTCTCCGACTTCAATCTCGTCTACAGCGAGCACGCCCGCCGCAACCTGATCGCCGAAGGACTGCATCCGCGCCGCATCCTGCACACCGGCTCCCCGATGCGCGAGGTGCTGGAGCACTACCGGCAGGACATCGCCCGGTCCACCGTGCTCGACCAACTCGGGCTGACCGCCGGCGGGTACTTCGTGGTCAGTGCCCACCGTGAGGAGAACGTCGACCGGCCGGACCGGCTGCACCGGCTGCTCGACTGTCTGCGGGCGGTACGCGACGAGTGGGCGCTGCCGGTGCTGGTCTCCACCCATCCGCGTACCCGCAAACGGCTGGAGGCGCTGGCCACCGACCCGACCAGCCTCGACCGGATCACCTTCCACGAGCCGTTCGGGCTGTTCGACTACGTACGCCTGCAGTGCGCCGCCCGCTGCACGCTGTCCGACAGCGGCACGATCAGTGAGGAAGCGGCGATCCTGGGCTTCCCGGCGGTGACGCTGCGGGAGTCGATCGAACGGCCGGAGGCGTTGGACGCCGGCGGCATCATTCTGACCGGGCTGGACCCGGCCGGCGTGGTGGAAGCCGTTCGGGCAACCGTCGAGCAGGTCGCCTCGGCCGGGGTCCCCTGCCCGGCGGACTACCAGGTGCCCGACACCTCGCGGCGGGTCGTCGACTTCATCCTGTCCACCGTGCGGCGCCACCACGAGTGGGCCGGGCTGCGTCGCTGAGCGCGGCAGCCGGACGAATCGAAGGCCGAGCCGACAGTGCGTGAAACGACGACCCCAGTCCGACCCGTCGCCGGCGGGCCGGCGACCTGGCAGAACACCGCCGGTGCGGCGACCAGGACGTTCCGGATCCTCGCCACCGCCGCGGTGTTCGAGCCGGGATTCCGTGGCGGCGGCCCGATCCGGTCGCTGCGCTTCATCCTGGACACCCTGCCCGACGACCTCGACGTGACCCTGGTCACCCGGGACCGGGACCTGTACGCGACCGACCGGTACCCGGGGCTGTCCGGCGAACTGGTCCACCGCGACGCCCGGTCCGCGGTGTTCTATCTCGACCCGGTGCGCCCCCGGCAGTGGCTGCGGCTGCTGCGGCAAATCCGGTCGCGGCCGGTCGATCTGCTCTACGTCAACAGCCTGTGGTCGATGTTCTCGGTGGTCCCGATCCTGGCGGTGGCCCTGCGACTGCTGCGGGTACCGGCGATCATGATCGCCCCGCGCGGCGAACTGGCCCCGGCCGCGCTGGCCATCAAAGGCGGCAAGAAACGGCTCTTCCTGGCGGTGTGGGCACCGGTGCTTCGCCGCCTCGGCGTGCGGTGGCAGGCATGCAGCCAACTGGAGGCGGATCAGATCGCGGCGGCGCTGCCCTGGGCCCGGGTGATGGTCAACGGCAACGAGTGCCCGATCCCGGACCGTCCGCCGCCACCGGTCGTGGCGCACGGCGGTCCGTTGCGGCTGGTCTTCATCGGCCGGATCTCACCGATGAAGAACCTGGTCACGGCGCTGGCATCGGTGTCCCGGGCGACCCGGCCGGTCGACTTCGACATCTTCGGGCCCGACGAGGACGAACCGTACTGGGCGCGGTGCGGCCAGCTCATCGCGACGATGCCCGGCCATGTCCGGGTGCGGTACCACGGCGAGCTGCCGGCCGACGAGGTGCTGTCGACCTTCGCCCGGTACGACGCATTCCTGTTCCCGACCCTGGGCGAGAACTTCGGACACGTCATCCTGGAGAGCCTGGCGGCCGGCTGCCCGGTCGTCTGTTCCGACCGGACCCCGTTCAGCGAGTTGATTTCCAGCGCCGGCGGGGCGGTGGTCCGGCCGATGACCGTGTCGGCGCTGGCCGAGGTGGTGAACGAGCTGGCTGTCCGGTCGGCGGGTGAGCGGGCTGCGGCGAAGGTGACGGCGGGGCGGCGGTACCGGCTCTGGCGGCGGCAGGTCCGCGAACTCAACGTCCTCGACCACGCCCGCCACTTCTGCCGGTGACCCGCCGTAACCGGTGCCGCGCCAGGCTCGTTGGACTGGGTGTGTCCAGTCGTCTTCGTACCATCGTCCGGCGGGTGCGGGACCATCTGGCGGCCAGCCGTGACCCTGAGGCGTTCGTCAGATCGTTGGGCGTCAACCTGACCGGTCGGGTGCGGTTCTACGGCGTGAACCGGGCGATGTTCGGCTCGGAGCCGTGGCTGATCACGATCGGTGACAACGTCTACATCACCTCCGAGGTGCAGTTCGTCACCCACGACGGGGGCACCCTGATCCTCCGCAAGGATCATCCCGACCTGGACTGGACCGCTCCGATCGTCATCGGCGACGACGTCTACATCGGGATGCGATCGATGATCCTGGCCGGGGTGACCATCGGCAATCGGTGCGTCATCGGCGCGGGTTCGGTCGTCACCCGCGACATCCCGGACAACACCGTGGCGGCGGGGGTGCCGGCCCGACCGCTGCGCACGACCGACGAGTACCTGCGCCGGCTGCAGGCCAAGTCGCTGGGCATCGGGCACCTTCCGGTCGCCGCCAAGCACGCGGAGATGAAGCGGATCTACGGCGTACCGGCGCGGTGATCAGGCCCGCCGGTAGGCGATCCGCGGCGGCGGGAACTGGTGCACGCCGGCGACGGTGACCGGTCCGAGTAGACCAGCCACACCGGACATCTGGTAGCCGAACCGGTCACCGGTCATCGCCGCCGGGCCGGTGCCGATGTTCAACGCCGTGGCACCGCCGACCTGACTGGTCCGCAGGGTGGGCGGGGTGGTGGCGGAGCCCTGCCACACGACCGCGTACCAGTGCCAGCCGGCGGGCAGCGTCACCGGCGCGGCCAGCACGTACTCCCTGATCCCGGCGGTGGCCACGCCGAGCGCGCCGAAGTCGGCGATCGGTCCCTGCGACGCCGGTCGGCCGGTGGTCGGGTCGTGGGCGTACACGCCGTGCCGCAACCATCCGCTGCCGGCCGTCGTCACCTCCACGCACACCCGGTCGACCCGGACGGCCTCGGCCAGGTACATCGGGTGCAGCAGCAGCCGCTGGAACGCACCGGTGCAGGTGGTGGTACCGGTCGGGCCGGCCAGCGGCAGGAAGTAGCTGCCGATCCCGGAGGTGGCGCCGGGCAGCGGCTGTGGGCTGGCCTGGTCGGGGTCCGCCCGCCACATGCCGTACCCGGGGGAGACCGGCACCTGGTAGGCGATGCCGTCGGCCGCGATCCGCTCCGCGACCGCGAGGTTCGTCGGTCCGACCGGGACCAGCCGACGGTGGAACAGCTCCGGCACGGCCATCCGGGCGGCGGCGACGGTGCCCACCCGTTCGATGATCACGAAGTCGCGGCTGCCGTCGGAGACGACCAGCTCGGTGGCGGCCGAGGGCGGTGCCAGATAGCGGCGGTACGCGGTACCGGTGACCGTCTGCCCCGGCCAGAGCTCGCGGCCCCACACCAGCTGTGGGTAGTTTTTCTTCAGACTGGACGAGACGAACCAGCTCTTCGCCGTGGTGTACCGCACCCTGGTCGCCGGCTGTCCGTCGTCGACCGGCAGCAGGCCGGCGGCGATTCCCCACAGCTGGGCCCCGCCGCCGCTGACCGCCCACTGGGTCATGCCGGCCGCCGGCATCGTCGGGTCCCGCAGGCTCGCTGGGGTGATGTCGGTGATCGCGGTGATCGTGTCGATCCGCGCCCAGGTCGACCAGTTCAGCGTCCCGGCGACTTCGACGTTCGGCATGAACTGCCGGCGGCTGCCGCCCGCCGGGACGGTCAGCGCCGAGCACTGGGTGACCCCGGTACTCAGGGTGAACCGGTCCATGGCGGTCACCCGCTGGGTGACCAGCAGGCCCGCCGGTGACCAGCGGTAGTCGTTGTCGATCCGACACATCGGCGGGATCCGGGTCATGATCGTGGCGAGCGGTGTGCCGATGTTGGCCTGGGCGGTGTCGATCATGCCCCGGTACGAGGGGATGACGTACGACTCTCGGATCCGTAGCTGGTCACCGACGGACCGGCCGTCGGGCAGTGGCCGACCGTCGAGGTCGACGACCACGGTGTGCGAGTGGGTGGCCGGGCGGATCTGGACGTCCGGGGTCAGCACCGTGATCGGTACCGTGGTCCGGTTCGTCGCCCCGGCGACGTGAGTGAGCGCCGCCGCCGGCCGCACCCGCACTCCCTGGGCGACGCCGTCGACGATCGTGTACGGGTTGCCGAACAGCAGGCTGTTGCCGTTCGGCACGCCTAGCAGGGTGAAGATCCGGATTCCGTCGGTCCACCGGGAGCCCAGGTCGGCGGTGGTCTTGCCGTGGTTGGTGACCGCGATCTGGGTGCCGATGTTGTAGCCGTGGTTTCCGCCGACGTACGACCAGCCGGTGTGGATCGGGCAGTTGTCGTCTGAGGTGTCGTGAATCCGGGTACCCACCGCCGACATGACCGGCCAGACCTGGGCGTCGGTGGCGGTCGACGGCACGAGGGTGACCTGGGGCAGGCCCGCGTGCCACATGCCGACCATCGACTCGGCGTAGGCCAGGTTGGCCGGCATCACCAGGTCCCGGGTGCCGTCGAACCTCGACCTGATCGACATCAGGGCGTTCGACCGGTAGACCGTCAGTCCGGGCATCTCGGCACCTCCATGGCGAGCCGCTCGATCTGCTGTCACTGTGCGCCTTTTCACTGGCCAGGACGGTTCTCCGGTCGGTGACGTGACAGCGCTGTCGGCCGTTTGGCGGGCGCCTGCCGCACGATCGGCGGTACTCGCGGGCGACATGGCTGATCTAAACCGATATTTCCAAATAAAAGATGTTATAGACCCGTTACTCGGCCCTTGGTTGGCTCGATGTACAGGTGACCGGGCGGCACTGTGAGGAGTTGTCCATGCGCATTCTGATCACTGGCGGTGCCGGCTTCATCGGCTCCAACCTGGCCCGCGCCGCACTGGTCGAGCCGGCGGTGAAGGAGGTCACCGTCCTGGACGACCTGTCGGTCGGACTGCGCGACAACCTCACCGGGCTGGACGTCGAGGTCGTCGAGGGGTCGATCCTGGATCCGGCCGCACTGGACGCCGCGATGGCCGGCCGGGAGGCCGTGGTCCACCTGGCCGCCCTGCCCAGCGTGCCCCGGTCGCTAAGCGACCCGGTGGCCTCTCACCACGCGAACGCGACCGGGACCCTGCTGGTGCTGGAGGCGGCCCGCCGGCACGACATATCCCACTTGCTGGTTGCCTCCTCCTCATCGGTGTACGGCATGAACCCGACGCTGCCGAAGACCGAGCTGACCTGGACCCGGCCGATGAGCCCGTACGCGGCCAGCAAGCTCGCCACCGAGGCGTACGCCCTGGCCCACCAGGCGTCGTTCGGGCTGCCGACGCTGGCGCTGCGGTTCTTCAACGTCTACGGCCCCGGGCAGCGGCACGACCACGCCTACGCAGCGGTCATCCCCCGGTTCGTCCACGCCGCGCTGCGGGGCGAGCCGGCCCTGGTGCACGGCGACGGCACCCAGTCCCGGGACTTCACCTACGTCGGCACGGTGTGCGCGGTCATCCTGGACGCACTGCGGCGCCGGGTGTGTCACCCGCACCCGGTCAACCTTGCCTTCGGCGCGCGGGCCAGCCTGCTGGAGGTCCTCGACGACCTCGCCGGACTGCTCGGCCGGCGCATCGACCGCGAGCACGCGCCGCCGCGTCCCGGCGACGTCGCGCACTCCCTGGCCGACACCGCCACGTTGCGGGCGCTCTTCCCCGGCATCAGCCCGGTCGACCGTCGGGACGGCCTGCGGGCGACCGTCGAGTGGATGGCCCGTCGGCTGGCCGTCGAGCCCGTCGCGAGCCGGTGACCGGGGCCGCCGACCGGACCGGACCGGACGGCCATGACCGGGACCGTGACCGTGCCGTCCGGTCCGGCATCGCCGCGGCAATGGCGGCGAAGGCGACCGGCATGGCGGCCCCGCTGGTCATCACCCCGGCCTGCTTCCAGTACCTCGGCGACCAGCGGTACGGGCTGTGGATGGCGGTCACCGCGCTCACCGGGATGGCCTGGTTCGCCGACCTGGGCCTGGGCAACGGGCTGCTCACCCGGCTCAGCCGGCTCGGTACCGACGTAGGGCAGCAGGCCAGGGAGATCTCCAGCGCGTTCGCCACCGTCGGCACGGTCGCCATCGCCCTGCTCGGCGGCCTGCTCGTGGTCAATCCGCTGGTGCCCTGGGACCGGCTGCTCGGGGTGACCGATCCGGGCATCGCCGCCGAGACGTCTACGGTGGTCCTGCTGTCGTTCGGGGCGTTCGCCGGCAACATTCCGCTGTCGCTGATCCAACGGATCCAGTACGCCGACGGTCAGGTCGTGCAGAGCAGCGTCTGGCAGTCGGCGGGCTCGCTGGCCGCCATGGTGGCTGTGCTGTGCGCCATCGGCGGTGGCTGGGATCCGCTGGCGGTGATCGCCTGCGCGGTGCTGGCGGTGCCCGCCGTCAACCTGGTCAACACCGTGGTCTACTTCGGTGTCCAACAGCCGGCCAAGCGCCCCGGCCCCAGGCTGGTCGACCGGGCGACCGCAGCCGGCCTGCTCCGGCTCGGCCTGCGGTTCTTCGCGCTCACCACGATGTCGTCGATCGCGATCAACATCGACAGCCCGCTGGTGGCGAACATCCTCGGACTCGCCGTGGCGGCGCACTACGCCGTCGTGGTGAAGCTCTTCGGCGTGCTGTCCATCTTCGTCGGCCTGGTTGGCATGACCGTCTGGCCGGTGAACGGCGCGGCGTTGGCCCGTGGTGAGGTGGCCTGGGTACGCCGGCACACCCGACGGATGGTGTTGCTCTACGGAGCGGTGGTCGGGATGGCGGGTGCGGCGCTGGTCGGCTGGGGGCACCCGTTGATCGAGTTGTGGGTCGGCGGCATCGACCGGGCCGCGGTTCCGGTTCCGGTCCTCGCCGGACTCGCCTGCTGGTCCTTCCTGGTCGCGGTCAGCTCGCCGCTGATCCTGGTGCAGAACAGCGCCGGTCTGCTCCGGCCGCAGGCGGTCGGCTGGGCCGCGTTCCTGGTCCTGGCGACCGGCCTGAAGATCTGGGGGCTGCACCAGTTCGGTCTGGTGGCTGTGCCGCTGGCGGCCTGCATGGCGTATCTGCTCACCATCTGGCCCGCTGCGGTGATCGGCTACCGGCGGGCAGTGGACCGGGCCGGCCAGGGCGCCGGCCCGTCGCCTGCAGCGCCCGACCTTGCAGCGCCCGACCCGGGCGCTGGCGGTGGCACGGCGCTCCGGCCGACAGTCGACGAAAGGGGGACCGGTGTCCGAGTTGGTGGTTGACCAGGGCGACGTCCGTGACCATCCGGACCCGCCCGGCGGTGGGGCGGCCGCCCCACCGCCGGCCGCCCCACCGCCGGGCGTGGCCCGCCGCCGCGTCCTGCGGGTGGTGGGCGAACTGAACTTCGGCGGCACCGAGACGCGTACCGCGGAACTGCTGCCACGGCTCGTCCGTGGCGGAACCGAGATGCATCTGGTCACGCTCAGCCACCGCGTCGGGCCTGGGCCGCTGGCCGGGACGGTCGAGCGGTACGGCGGCTCGGTGACCGCCGTACCGCTCGGTGCGTGGTTCCCGGTCCGGTTCCACCGTCTGCTGCGCCAGCTGCGGCCCGACGTGGTGCACGTCGACTGCGCCAACTTCTCCGGCGTGCTGCTCGCCCTCGCCGCGGTCGCCGGGGTGCCCGGCCGGGTCGCGCACTTCCGGGGGGACGACAACGCGCCGAGGATCCTGCGCCGTCGGATCCTCCGGTGGCTCGGCGGGCGGCTGCTGCGGACCTTCGCCACCGACGTCCTGGGCGTGTCGCCCGGCTCGCTCACCTTCGGCTTCCACCGGGCCTGGCGGGACGATCCACGCTGCCAGGTGGTGCTCAACGGGCTCGACCTGGACCGCCTGCGTCAACCGTCGGTCGACGACCTACGGGCGATGATCGGAGCGGGCGTCGCCGATGTCGTCTGCGTCAGCGTGGGACGGGCCTCGGCGGAGAAGCGCCGCTGGCTGCTGCCGCCGATCCTGGCCGCGTTGCGTGACCGGGGGGTCTCCGCGCACGCCGTACTCGTCGGGCCGGGTGATCCTGCCGACGACGCCCGGGTGCGGGCCGCGGCGGACGCCGCCGGGGTGACCGACCGGGTGCATCTGCTCGGGCCTCGGGACGACGTGGGCGGCCTGCTGGCACAGGCCGACCTGGTCATCCACCCGTCCAGCCTGGAAGGGTTGCCCGGCGGGGTGCTGGAGCCGGTCGCGCTGGGTATCGGCACGGTGGCCTGCGACCTGCCCGGCGTGCGGTTCATCGACGAGCGGCTGCCCGGCGTCGTGATCGTCGATCCCGGGGCGTCGGCGGCGGACTGGGCGGAGGCGGCGCTCGTCGCGGCCGCGTACACCGCCGCGACCACCCCTGCGGCCGCCGGCGAGCGTTTCGCCCACAGCGCGTTCGCGATCGACGTTGCGGCCGAAACCCACCTGGCGATCTACCGACGGCGTCCGGCCCGCGTCCGGCCCAGCACCGAAGGAGTCCGATGACCGAGCAGACCACGACGGTCGAGCACGGACCACGACCCGGTGACCGGCCGGCAGACCGGCGGCGTCGGCCACGACCGCTGCTGATCGGCGCGTACGCGTTTCCGTACGGCGACGCCACCTCGAACCGGCTGCTGCAACTCGCCCGCTGCGCCGCCGGCGCCGCCGGGCCGACACTGGTGGTCAACGACTGGCCTTGCGAACTGCCGTTCCCGCCGGACGGGCCACGGGCCAGCGGTGTCGAACTGATCACCTTGCGGATCAGGGGAGCCAACCACTTCAGCCGGATGTGGGCCCGGCTGGCCCGTCCGGTCCGCGTGCTGCGGGCGTTGCGGCGCCGTGGCGTCGGCCGCGGCGACGTCTCCGTGGTCCTGCTGCCGATGGCCATGATGACGCTCGGCAACTGGGCGGTGCTGCGTCTCGGGCTTTGCTGCCCGATCGTGGTCGACGCCAGCGAACGCCACGACCGGCGACAGTTCCGGCGCGGCTGGTCCGATCCCTACTTCGTGCGCCACCGGTGGTCGACGTTCCTGGCGACCAGGCTCGTCGACCGGTTCACCGCGGTTTCCACCACCCTGGCCGGGCACTTCGAGCGGCGTGGCGGCGCCGTACTGGTGGTGCCACCGCAGGTGGACTGCGACGAGTTCGCGCCACCACGGCCGCCGTCGCTCGACGCCGGCCTGCGACTGCTGTACGCGGGTACGCCGGGCCGCAAGGACATGCTCCACGTGATCGTCGCGGGGATTGGCCGACTGGCGCCGCTGGACCAGCGGCGGGTCCGGCTGACCATTGCCGGGATCACCCGCGACGACGCGGCGAACCTGTCCGACCTGGACCCGGCGGTGCTCGATGCGGTCCACGCCGAGGTGGTGTTCCTCGGCCGGGTACCCCGGGCGACCGTGTTGGACCTGCTGGCCGAGTCGCACTTCGCCATGCTGGTGCGGCCCACCGGCGGCTACGCGGCGAACGGCTTCCCGTCCAAGGTGCCGGAGAGTCTCGCCGCGGGGTGCCCGGTGCTGCTCAACCACACCAGTGACCTGGCCGACTATGTGCGTGACGGCGCCGAAGGGCTGGTGCTCGATGGCAACGGTCCGGACGACGTCCGGCTGGCGGTGCAGCGCGCGTTGCGGCTGCGTGACGAGCAGTGGGCGGCGATGAGCCAGGCGGCGCGGTCGCGGGCCCGCCGTTCGTTCGACCACCGGGCCTGGTCGGAGCGGGTCAGTGAGTTCGTTGTCCCGGTCGAGGGCCGGGACTGACCACTACCGCAGGACCGGGGTCCGCCCCCGGTGGGGCGACGTGCCCGGCTCAGCCGACGGTGCTGGCTGGGGCGAGGCAGCTGGCTGTGGCGACGCCTCCGGTCGGGGCGACGGCGGTGGGGCGTCCGCCGCCGCCCGGTGGTGTCCGGCCCGTCGCCGGGCGGGCAGGTGCAGCAGGACGGCGACCACGGCGAGCCAGAACACGTACGGGTACGTCTGCCCGGTACCGAACATCGCCGACTCGGTGACCTGGATCAGCAGGCCGGTGACGATGAGCCAGACCAGACCCGAGTTCGCCCGGTTCACCGGAGCCCGGACGGCGGCCCACCCGGCGGCGAGCACGGTGAGCAGCAGCGGCACTGCGGCCACCAGCCCGAGCTCCAGCATCATCTGCAGGTAGCTGTTGTGCACCAGCCCGACGTTGAAGCCGCGCAGTTCGTCGTAGCTGGCCAGCTCGTAGAGATGGTTGCGGGACGCGTACCCGTAACCGAGCGCCGGATGGTTCTCCCACCACAGGTCGACTGTCATGTGCCACAGCCGGATCCGGCCGTTGGACAGGTCGCTCTGGGTGAACCGGCTGACGAACTGCTGCATCCAGGACGCGGCGAAGACGGACGGCAACAGACCGGACAGGTACCCGGCCAGCAGGGCCGCGGTCGCGCCGACGGCGACCCGGGTCAGGGTACCGATCCCATGCCGTAGCACCACCCAGAGCGCGCCGACGAGCACGGCGACCAGTCCGGTGCGGGACTGGGACAACACGAGAGCGCCGGCCGCCGGCACGATGCCGAGCAGTTCGGCACGTCGCCCGGTCTCCCGGTAGACCGCCCAGCCGAGCGGCATGGCCAACGCACAGACCATGCCGAGCATGTTGGGGTTGCTGAACAGCCCCTGGAACCGGGAACTGCCGGACAACGCGGTGGCCAACGTGCCGTCGGTCGCTCCGTAGCCGATGCTGACCACGACGGACACGGCCAGTACCAGGTAGACCACCCGCAGGTCGGCCATCATGACCGTCCGGTCCGGCCACCGCCGCTGAGCCAGCAGGTGGACCAGCCCGGCCAGCAGCAGCAGGGCTAGGCCACGCTGGAAGGACTCAAACGGAGCGATCGACCAGACCGCACTGAGCGTGGCGAGACCGGCGAGTACCCACAGCGACCCGATGAGGACACCGGTCCACGGCTTCGTCGGCCCGGCAGCGGCGGATCGGCGGAGACACAGCGTCCAGACGACCAGGCCGCCGACGGCCACGTACCGCGGATAGAAGCTGGCGTCGGCCAATGCCTCTACATCAGACGACGCGCCGACCAGCAGCGCCATCGTCAGGGTCAGCAGCCATCGCCAGCCATCCATCTGGAATGCGCAGATGAGCATGACGAGCAGCGCGACGGCGGCCGAGGCGACCAGCGGATTCCGTACCGCGAGGATGGTCGTGACCCCCAGCAGGACTGCCGCGCCGACCAGCACGGTCAGTCGGCTCATTCGGTCTACCACGTGTCGTCCTTCGGCTTGCGGTCGGCCGGGGTCACCCCTAGCGGTCTGTCAGTCGGTCCGGCGCGTCAGACCACGAGGCGCTGCCGGTCCGCCTCGGTCAGGGCACCTGCCCAGCGGGCCCGGGCGGCGTTCATCGACCGGACCATGTCCGGCCAGGAGGGCGGACGGTAGCCGGTGGCCTCGGCCAGCCGATCGGCGCGCATCGACCGGTCACAGACGAACCCGTCGTCTGGCACGATGTCACCCGGCCACCGGTACACCTCGGCGATCAACCGGAGCAGGTCGTATTTCGAGATCGGCTCGGCGGCCAGGTGGTACAGCCCGGTGAGATCGGTCCGGGGCAGCACCACGGTCCGTAGCAGCCGGGCGAACTCGACGGTCGTCACGCCGGTGTAGATCGCCCCGGTCCAGCCTCGGACGCCACCGGGGCGCGACAGAAACCAGTCCACCAACGACCGGTTGCTGGTCAGCTCGTGACCGATGATCGAGGTACGCAGCGTGAGCGCTCCCTCTCCGGTGACCTCGCCCAGCAGCTTCGACCGTCCGTAGAGGTCCGGTGGGTCGGGTAGGTCGTCCTCGACGTAGCCGCCCCGGCGTCCGGAAAAGACACAGTCGGTGCTGACGTGGATCAGTCGGCTGCCGAACTGGCCGCACGTCCGCGCCAACAGATGCGGGAAGAGAGCGTTCAGGGTGACGGTGTGGGTGGCGTCCCGTACGTCAGGGCGTTGCTTGATCACCCCGACACAGTTGACGACCACGTCCGGCCGGAGTTCGTCGACGATCCGGTGGACCTGGTCGAACCGGGTGGCGTCGATGTCGCCGGTGATCCGGTCGACCAGTGGCACCGGGAAGTGGTGTGCGCGGTCGGCCAGGTTGCGGGCGGTGCCGTGGGCGTCGAGCTCCGGATCGGCGCTGAGCTCCCGCAACAGGGCGTGGCCGAGCATCCCGGTGCCGCCAACGATGAGGACCCGCCGTCGAGCGGGAACCGGCCCGTCGGTCCGCCGCCGCGGCACCCGCTCCAGGTGCCCGCCATCGCCGGCAAGGGCGCTCATGCCGCGCCGACCGGGGTCGCGGCGGCATCGAGGTGCGCCCGCACCTCCGGCAGGGTGAGTAGCAGCGACTCGACCTCCGGCACGGTCAGCCGTCGGGCGTTGTGCGAATTGAAGTCGGTGAGCCCGCCGCTGGCGACGTCGCCCTCGTCGACGTAGAGGGCGTAGTTGAGATCGCGGCTGTCCACCGGGACCCGGAGGAACTCACCCAGGTCTTCGGCGTGGGACAGCTCCTCGCGGCTGGCCAACGTCTCGTACATCTTCTCGCCGTGCCGGATGCCGAGCACGTCGAACTTGGCCGGTACGCCGAACAGGTTGCACAATGCGGTGGCCAGGTCGCCTATGGTGCAGGCGTCGGCCTTGCGGATGAAGACGTCGCCCTGCCGGCCGCTGTGGAACGCGTGTTCCACCAGGTCGACCGACTGGGCCAGGGACATCAGGAACCGGGTCATCGACGGCTCGGTGACGGTCGGCAGGCTGCCGTGGCGGATCTGGTCGATGAACAGCGGGATGACCGAGCCGCGCGAGTACATGACGTTGCCGTACCGCACGCAGCAGACGCGGGTCCGGGCCGTCAGGTTGTCCCGGGCGTGTGCCTGTGCCACCTTCTCCATCAGCGCCTTGGTCATGCCCATCGCGTTGACCGGATAGACGGCCTTGTCGGTGCTGAGCAGCACCAGTGCCTCGACCCCGACCCGTTCACACGCGTCCACCAGGTGCGCGCTGCCGAGGACGTTGGTCCGGACCGCTTCGAGTGGGAAGAACTCACACGACGGCACCTGCTTGAGCGCGGCGGCGTGGAAGACGAACTCCATGCCCCGTACGGCTTTGAGCACACTGTCGTAGTCTCGGATGTCACCCACGTAGTAGCGGACGCGCTCGTCGGCGAGTCGGTGCCGCATGGCGTCCTGTTTGGACTCGTCGCGGCTGAAGACCCGGACCTCCTCGGCGCCGGCGTTCAGCAACCGGGCAACCATCGTCTGGCCGAAGGACCCGGTGCCACCGGTGACCAGGAAGCGCCGGTCCGATAGCGAGGAAACCACATCTGCCCCTGTCTTGCTTCTCCCGTCGGGCCACCCTGGGGGGACGGTGGAGGTTGTCGCACGTGACGATATAGCTACATAACTGGCGTAGAGGGCATTTCCGGCAAGGTGAGGAAAGCTCGGATGCTCCGGCGGCCCGCGATCGCGGGCTGGGTCATCATTAACCGCAAAAAGGGCAAAACATTCCTTAATGGCTGGTAGTTGTATTGCATGCTGATCGGTCTGCTCACCCAGTGGTTCGATCCCGAGCCGGGGCCGGCCGCGCTGCCTGGCCGGCTCGCTCACGCCCTCGCTCGACGGGGACACGAGGTACGGGTGGTCACCGGCTTCCCGAACTATCCGACCGGCCGGCTCACACCCGGCTACCGGATGGCGCGTCGGGTCGACGAGATGGACGGCGACGTGCGGATCCGTCGGGTGGCGCTCTATCCCAGCCATGACCGGTCCGCCGCACGACGACTGGTCAACTACGGCTCGTTCGCTGGCTCGGCGCTGATCTCCGGCGCCGACGCATTGCGCGGACTCGACGCACTCTGGGTCGGCAACTCGCCGATCTCGGTGGCGATGCCGATGTGGTACGCCCGGTACATGCACCGGGTACCGGTCCTGCTGCACGTTCTGGACATCTGGCCGGACAGCGCGGTGGCCAGCGGATTCCTCGGTGGCGGTCCATTGTCACGGGGCCTCGCGCGGGGGATGGCCGGTTGGTGCGAGGCGATGTACCGCAGCGCGGATCGGGTGGCCTACGTCTCGCCCGGCGCGGGCGGGCTGCTCGCCGGGCGGGGCGTACCGCCGGAGAAGCTGGTCTACATTCCGATGTGGGCCGACGAGGCGACGCCGGTTCGCCAACCCGACCTGCGCGCCGAGCTCGGGATCCGTCCCGATCAGGTGGTGCTGTCGTACGCCGGGGCGCTCGGTGAGGCACAGGGTCTCGACCCGCTGATCGACGCGTGCGTCCGGGTCGACGATCCGAGGCTGGTCTGTCTCATCGCCGGGTCGGGCACCACCGAGGACCGGCTGCGTGCCCGGGCGGCGCGGGCAGGCGCCTCCAACATCCGGTTTCTCGGCCGGCTGCCCCGCGACCGGATGCCCGCACTGATGGCCACCGGCGACGTGCACTACGTGAGCCTGCGCCCCGGTGGGATGTCGGCGTACACGATGCCGAGCAAGGTGCAGGCGATCCTTGCGGCAGGTCGGGCACTGCTCGTCGCGGCCGAAGGCGACGCCGCAACGGTCGCCCAGGACAGCGGCGCCGGCTTCGTCGCCCGGGCGGGGGATCCGGACTCGATCGGAACCGCCCTGCGCGAAGCGTGCGACCTGGGCCGCGAGAAGCTCGAGCTGCTCGGGCAGGCTGGTCGGTCCTATTACGACCAGGTATTCTCGGTCGCGGTCGGTGCTGAGCGGGTCGAGCAGACGCTGCGAGCGATGGTGGACGGCTCTCGGACGCGGCCGCGTCCCCCGAGCACGGGCTGAGCAGCGGTCCGCGAGATTTCCGGAAACCTGCTCGATCAGCCCGATCGCCAGCGGCGCGGCGGCACCCCACCTCGGTTCTTCACACCCGGCTCGTTCGCACCCACCGACTGGTGGTGAACAGCCTATACCAGCGGTACGGGATTGAGCCCACGGCGTCCGGAAGTCTCCGGGACATTTCCGGAAGACGTTGACAGGCCAATTTCGACGGTCCAATACTGGCGGTTGTCGGTAGGAGTTCGACGTCGTCGATGCCATCCTCTCCGCGGCTGGACCAGGTGAAACACCACCCCCAGCGGTGGTCCACACGATCCTCCGCCGGCCGTCGCCCGGCCACCGGCCGGCCTTCGTCGTCGCCTCCGCCGAGGCGACGACGGGCCTGGCTGGAGGAGTTCTGGTGATCGGCGAGTTGACGCGTGCCTACCGTCAGGAGGCGGGGTTGACCCAGGAGGAGTTGGCGGAGCGTACCGGGATCAGCTCGCGCACGATCCGGGCGATCGAGAGCGGGCGGAGCCCATCGCCGCGCCGGATCACCGTCGGTCTGCTCGCCGACGTGTTCGGCCTGTCCGGTACCGACCGGGAGCGGTTCTACGCGTCCGCCGCGTCGTGGCGGCTGCCGGCACCGGCACAGCGCACCGCCGCGCCACCCGCAGCCGGGCGATCGGCCGGTGCAATGCCCGACCTGCTGCCGGTCGTGGCGGACTTCGTCGGCCGCCACGCGGAGCTGACGCGGCTGAACGGTCTGCTGGACAGCCAGGCGGGGGCCACCGTCGTCGTGTCGGGGACCGCCGGCGTCGGCAAGACCACCCTTGCGGTGCACTGGGGACGGACCGTGGCCGGTAACTTTCCCGACGGGCGTCTGTACGTCAACCTTCGCGGCTTTGACCCGGCCGGGTCGGCGGCCAGCCCCGCCGAGGCGCTGCGGAACCTGCTCGGCGCACTCGGGGTACCGACCGGCGAACTGCCCCCGGACCTGCCCGGCCGCACCTCCCTGTACCGCCGCCTGCTGGCCGATCAGCGGGTTCTGGTGGTTGTCGACAACGCCGTCGACGCAGCACAGGTCCGGCCGCTGATCGCCGGGACCGCAGGCTGTCTGACCCTGGTGACCAGCCGCCGGCAGTTGGCCGGCCTGGTCGCCACCGACGGCGCCGTCCCGCTGAGTCTGGACCTGCTCACCGTCGAGGAGTCCCGACAGCTGCTGGTCCGCCGGCTCGGTTCACGGCGGATCTCGACCGAGCCGGTGGCCGTGGACGCCCTTGTCGCGCGGAGCGGCCGGTTGCCCCTGGCGCTGGCCGTGGTCGCCGCCCGGGCGGCGATCAATCCCACGTTCTCCCTGGCTGGGCTCGTCGGCCAGATGGACCGCGCGGAGAACCGGCTCGACGCGCTGCACGGCACCGAGGCGGCCATCGACGTGCGGACCGTGCTCTCCTGGTCGTACCGGCAGCTGCGCCCCGCTGCCGCCCGCCTTTTCCGGCTGCTCGGCCTGCATCCCGGCCTGGACTTCGCCGCGCCAGCCGCCGCCAGCCTGGTCGGGGCCACGGTCCGCGACGTCGAGCCGCTACTGGCAGAGCTCGCCGACGCGCACCTGGTGACCGAACCGGCTCCCGGCCGCTACGGCCTGCACGATCTCTGGCGCAGCTACGCCAGCGAGTTGGTCGGCCAGGTCGACTCCGCAGTAGACCGCCGGGCCGCGCTGCGTCGACTGCTGGACCATTGTCTGCACACGAGTGCGACGGCGGACCGGGCGCTCGGCGTACACCGGGACCGGCTGGCCCTGCCGCCGCCGGTGCCCGGCGCCGTGTGCACCGGGTTTTCCGACAGCGATGCCGCGATGCGCTGGTTCGACGCCGAGTTCGAGACGGTCCTCGGCGGCATCCGGATCGCCGCCGAGCTCGGGCTCGACGGGTACGTCGGGCGCCTGGCTGCGAACCTGCGCACCTACCTGCACCGGCAGGGCCGCTGGCCGGAGATGTCGGCGGTCCACCTCACCGCGCTGCGGGCGGCACGTCGGATGGGGGATCTGCCCATGCAGGCGCGCAGCGATCACCACATCGGTGAGGCGGCGGCCAACCTCGACCGGTTCGACGAGGCCCACCGCCACCTGCGCCGGGCCGACCGGTGCTACGCCGGGATCGGCGACCGTGCGGGCCAGGCCCGGGTCGCGTTGACCAGTGCGTACGCCCTCGAACGGCAGCAGCTGCCCGATCAGGCACTGGGACAGGTCCTGGTGGCGCTGCGACTGGCCCGCGAGGCCGCCGACCCCTGGTTGCAGGCCCGCGCCCACAACGCGGTCGGCTGGTACCACGCGCTGCTCGGCGAACCGGAGCAGACCCGACTGCACTGCGTCGAGGCATTGATCCTGTTCGAGGAGCTCGACGATCCGGACGGGGCCGCCGATACCTGGGACAGCATCGGATTCGCCAATCACCGCCTCGGCCGGCACACCGAGGCGGTCGACTGCTACCAGCGGGCCCTGCGGCTGTACCGGGCCTCGGGCAACCGGTTCTTCGAGGCGGCGACGCTGACCCATCTCGGGCACGCTCACCTGGCGGCCGGTGACGTCGGGCCGGCTCAGGCCGCCTGGCGGGCGGCACTCGACATCCTCGACGACCTCGGCCACCGGGATGCCTTCGAGCTCCGCTCCCTGCTGCGGAGCATCGACCGTCCGCCCGGCGGCGGCGAGCGCGGGTGTCCCGGCACTTCCGGGTGAGCCGGTCGCCCCAGGTCGACCACGGCGGCAGCCGACCGGAAACATTTCTTCCGGTCAATGCTCCTGGTCGCCCCGGGGCGGCCGCTGCTTGACTGACGCGGCCAGCGCCCTGGGCCGGTCGGGGCGCAGACCCGTGGGAGGCAGTGGAGTTGACCAGGCCCGACCAGGCGACAGATGTCACGACCATCGTGGACGCGGTCCACCGGGGTGCGGTGCGGGCGGGCATCATCGCCGTTCCGGCCGCAGTGCCTGGTTGCTGGCACGACCGCCGACCGGCACCTGCGAGTCTGCTCGCGATGCCCCCCGGCGAACCGTTCTCCGTGACCGGGCTGTCCGGTATCGACCTGTCGACGATTGAGGTGGCGATCATCGGGACCGAGCTGGTCCGGGCCGGGACCCTGGAACGGCTCAGCGATACCTTCGCCCCGGTCGGATTCCGCCGCTCGGCGTTCCCCGTGCCCAGGGGCGGCGCAGAGGGGGTCGGTATCGTCGCAGACCTGGCGCTGGTCCGGCCCGGCGAGCAGGGGCAGCTGTGAACGTCGACGAACTGCTGCTGCGGGCGGTACGGGCCGGGGTGACGTTGAGCCTCGACGGTGACCGGCTCAGCTACCGGGCCACCGGCGGGTTGCCCGACGATCTGCGAGGGCATCTCGTCGACCACCGGGACGAGATCGTCGGCGTACTGCGCCGCACCGACACCGAGCCGATGGCGCCGACCGGGTCCACCAGTGCCGGGTCCGGCATATCCAGCGGACAGCAACGGCTCTGGCTCGTCGAGCAGATGGTGGGACCGAGCACCCTGCACCACGTACACGTCCGGTTGCGGTGGCGCGGCCGTCTGGATCCGGCGGTAATGTCGGCCGCCGCCCGCGCACTGGCGCGCCGGCACGCCGCACTCCGTACCGTCTTCCGTACCTCCGGGGCGGCGCCGGTCGCGGTGGTCCGTCCGGCGGACGATGAGCCCTTGGTCGAGATCGCCACCGCCGACCCGTCCGACGCGGCGGCCGACGAACTGCTGCGCAGCCAGCAGCACACCCCGTTCGACCTGGCGTCCGGACCGCTCACCCGGATCGCCGTGGTTACCGTCGCCGACGACGAGCATCTGATCGCCGTCACCCAGCATCACCTGGTCACCGACGGCTGGTCCGTCGGGTTGCTCCTGGCCGAGCTGGTACGGAGCTACGGCGCGCTGACGAGCGGCCGGCCCGCCGCCGGGCCGCTGTCCGACGTTGGCTCGGTCGACTACCCGGACTTCGTCCGCTGGGAGAAGGCCCGGCGGTCCGCGCCGGCGTACCGGAACCGGCTCGACTGGTGGCGTCGGCACCTGGCCGACATGGTCCCGCTGAACCTGCCCTGGGACGGCGACGGCACAGCCCCGGAACGCGACCACCGCGGCTCGACGTGGCACTTCCGGGTGCCGGCGCGGCTGCTGCACCGGCTACGGGTGCTGGCCCGGCAACTGGACACCACGCCGTACGTCGTTCTGCTCACGGCCTGGGCGGCGCTGCTGCACCGGCACACCGGGCAGGACGACATCGCGATCGGCACCGTCACCAGCGGCCGGGACCGCCCCGAGCTGGCCGGCACGGTCGGTTTCCTGGCCAACACCGTGGTGCTGCGCTGCGACCTGTCCGACGGTCCGACCGTGACCGGGCTGATCCGCCGACTGAGGTCACTGACCGCACAGGCGTTCGCGCACGAGGTGCCGTTCGCCGACGTCGTCGCGGCGACCGGCACCGCCCGGGACACCGGCCTGAACCCGCTGTTCCAGGCTGCTTTCGTGTACGAGAACCTGCCCGCTCCACCCGTCGCTGACCCGTCCGAGGTACCGGGGCTGGTCTCGGTCGTCACCGAGGGCCGGGTCGACGGTTCCGTGGACGGCACCACCAAGTTCGATTTGTCCCTGGTCGTCGGCCGCGACGGCGACGGCCTCGCCGGACTGGTCGAGTACCCGCGTACCCGGTTCAGCCCAACAACGATCGCCCGGCTGGCGGAGCACTACCTCGTGCTGCTTGACGGGATCGGGACCGCGCCGGACACCCCGGTCGGTGCGCTACCGATGACCCGCGCCGCCGACCGTCGGCGACTGCTCGACGAGCGGGCGGACCGGGTGGCGGTCCGGCTGCTTTCCGACGTCGCTCCGGCTCGACCGGCGCCGGTACGGATCGTCGACTGCCGTCCGGAGAACGTCCCGGGTCCTCTGGCTTGGGCGCCCGGTGTGTCGTACGTCGGTCCGCAGTCCCTGGGGGCGCTGCTGCTGGACATCCCAGCCGACTGCACCGTGCGGGATCTGCTCGGACACGGCCGGATCGCCACCATGGCCGGATACGCGCACGGCGACTTCGACGTCTGTGCCCTGCTGGACCTGCGGGCCGAGCGCGCCGGGCAGATCCGTGCGGCGACGGATGGTTTCGTGATGTTCAACGCCTGGGACGTAGCGGCCGACGAGCGTGGTCCGGTCGACCCGGCCAGCGGGTCACGGCCGACCGAGGTGATGGTGTCCCGACGCTCCGACAACCTCATGGACATGCAGGGCGAACTCGTCTTCTGGTCGTGGCGGGTGCCCGGCGCGGTCTGGGTGAGGATCAACATCGACGAACATCTGGCCGGTGTGGACGCGGCGACGCTGCTGCGCCGAACCGAGCGGTTCGTCGAACTCGCCGCAGACGACCCGGCGGCGACGGTGGCTCGGCTGGTGCGGCTGGCCATCGCCGACGAGCCGGACGGCACGCCGGCGCACCTTCGGCGACAACCCTCGTCTCCTCATCCGATCAAAGGAGTGACCGACCATGCAGCCATTCGCCACGACCTCGGACCTCGTCGTACTCGGTGACCATCGCGCGGCACCAGCTCACCGGCGTCACCGTCGTCCCCCGCGCCACTGGTCTACCCCGAGGTTCGCACGTACCTGGTCACCGCGCGGCGGTCGCCGGCCCGGCCCGCCGCCTGACGCGGTGCGCAAGGTCAGCTCCCGGCGTCGGCGAGCAACGGCTCCAGCACCAGGTCGGGGTCGCGGTTGCGGACGGTGGACAGCCGCCACTTGTCGGGGAACAGGGCGAGCAGTTCACCGTCGCGCACCCGGGTCATCACCTCGACCCCGGGGGCGGCGTTCAACCCGGCCACGCTCGCCGCTTCGGTGCGCCGGGCGAGGGTGTACGGCAGATGGTCGACCGCGGTCGGTACCCCGAACTCGGTCGCCAGCCGGTGGGTGGCGACCTCGAACTGCATCGGCCCGACCGCGGCGAGTACCGGGGACTGCTCTCCTCGGCGGTCCGATCGCAGTACCTGGACCACGCCTTCGCCGTCGAGTTGTTCGATGCCGCGGCGGAACCGTTTGAACTTCGACGCGTCGGTGGCCCGGATGGCGACGAAGTGTTCGGGGGCGAACGACGGCAGCTGTGGGAATGTCACCGCCGGCCCAGGCGCGTAGAGGCTGTCGCCGATGCTCAGCGCGGTGGCGTTGACCAGTCCGACCACGTCGCCCGGGTACGCCTCGTCGATGGTGTCCCGGTCGCGGCCGAAGACCTGCTGGGCGTACTTGGTGGCGAACGGGCGGCCGGTGCCGGCGTGGGTGACGACCATGCCGCGTTCGAACCGGCCGGAGCAGACCCGGACGAACGCCACCTGGTCACGGTGGGCCGGGTTCATGTTGGCCTGGGTCTTGAAGACGAATCCGGCGAACGGCGCGTCCAGTTCGCGGGGGGTGCCGGTGGTGTCCGGTCGGGCCGTCGGCGCGGGGGCGGTGTCCACCAGCACGTCGAGGAGCTGGCGTACGCCGGCGTTGGTGACCGCGGCGCCGAACAGCACGGGCGTGGTGGTCGCGGCGACGAACGCGGCCCGGTCGTGTTCGGCGCCGGTGGCGGCGAGCAGGTCCAGCTCTTCGACCGCCTGGGTCCAGTCGGCGCCGTACCGTCGGCTGGCCTCGTCGGCGGTGAAGGTTTCCTCGATGACGGCGCTCGCCCCGCCCGGGGTGCGGGTGAACGCGACCATCCGGCCGGTGCGCCGGTCGGCCACCCCGTGGAACTGCCCCGCGACACCGACCGGCCAGGTCAGTGGGGTGCAGCGCAACCCGATCCGTTGCTCGATCTCGTCGAGCAGCTCGAGTGGCTCCAGCCCGGGTCGGTCCCACTTGTTGATGAAGGTGATCACCGGTACCCGGCGGTGGCGGCACACCTCGAACAGCTTCAGTGTCTGCGGCTCCAGTCCTTTGGCGGCGTCGAGCAGCATCACCGCGCAGTCGACCGCGGTCAGCACCCGGTAGGTGTCCTCGGAGAAGTCCGCGTGCCCGGGCGTGTCGAGCAGGTTCACCACCGTGTCGCGGTAGGTGAACTGCAGCGCCGCCGAGGTGATCGAGATGCCGCGCTGCTGCTCCAGGGCCATCCAGTCGGAAACCACGCCACGGCGGTCGCCCTTGCCGTGCACGGCGCCGGCGGAGTTGATCGCCCGAGCGTGCAACGCGAGGGCCTCGGTGATGGTGGACTTGCCGGCGTCCGGGTGGGAGATCACCGCGAAGGTACGCCGCCGCGCCGCCTCCGCCGTGACCGGTCGTAGGGCTTCCGCTGTTCCCGACACCTGACGTCCTTCTCCTTTCGTCGCCCGTGTGTGGTGGCAGGTCGACGACCGGACTCTAACGTAAGGGGCCGAATTGTCGGTCGGCGCGGGTTCAGTCCGCTGCCGCGCGGTGACCTGCTCCGGTCGGCTGCCTTCGGCGTCTCACGGCAGCCGGCCGTGTTGTCCCCTGCCGCCAGCGGCACGGGACAACACGGCCGGCACACCGGTGCCGTCCGACGTGACGGATCAGCAGGACGGCACCATGCTCTTGACGTCGTGGGTGGTATTGATCCAGGTGTCCGCGGCGAATCCGGTGGCACCGGTGGCCGGATCGGTGATCCGGTCCCACGTCGATGACGGCCAGTACCCGCCGCCGACGTACTCACCGAAGGTGTAGCAGGAGATGGTCACCGTACTGCCGTAGTAGGTGTATCCGACGACGGCGGACGTGGTGCTGGGACCGGCCCGGACGTTGAGCCACGGGCTGGCCAGGATCGTCCCGGTCACGCCGCCCGGCGTGCCGCCGCCGCCGAGCCGGTTCACCGCCGCCTGCGCGGCGGACAGGTGGTTGGCGTACACGCCGCTGTTGTAGGTCGACCACGGCTGCCAGTTGCTGCCGCCGCTGGAGATGTTGTACGCGGCGTTCGCGTTGCACTGGGCGTCGTAGGCGCAGGTGTCGGTCACGGTGGGGTGGTAACAGTTGTTGATCTGCCAGAGTCCGCGGTCCAGTGATCCGTAGGGACATCCCACGGTGGGGCCGTTGCTGCCGACCGCCGACGGGTTGCACGAGGACTCCGCCATGGCCACCGCGACCGCAGTGACCAGTGGGCTGCCCCGGAACCCGGCGGCGTACCCCACCTGGGCGCACAGGTCGATACCGACGGCGTTGACGCTGACGGTGTCCGGTGCCGGCGTGGCGGCCGGCTCGCCGACGCTGGCCGGGACGGTGCCGTCGACGGCACCGCTGTCCGGTGCGGCGCTGGCCGTGCCGGGCACCGCGAGAGCGACCGCGCCGACGACGGAAAGCAGGGCGAGGCCCAGCGCCAGCCGAGGACGGCGCCGACGGCCGCCGGCGGAGGCGGGCGGGAGATGATCGGGATCCATCATGTTCCTTCCTGGAAACGACGAGCGATGACTGAGTTCCGACGGGTGAAGCGGCGGTCGGGTGAAGCGGTGGTCAACGTCCCGGCCACTCCGGGTCCGCGTACGACCAGCCGAGGTACGGCGCGCCGGGCCAACTGAGCGAGACCTGCCGGATGGTGGGGGCGGTGGTGATGTAACTGCCGTTGCCCTCGGAGAGCATCACGTGACCGGCGTAGCCGTTGATCTGCGCTCCGGCGAAGAAGACCAGGGCGCCGGGCGGCGGTGTGCCGGTGGTGTGGATGAGGCCGCGCTGGTACAACGCGTTGTAGTGGACCAGTGCGGTGGCGTAGCCGCTGGCGGCCCGTCCGTACGCGTGCCCGACGAAGTTGTCGCACCAGCCGTCCCACGGATGGTTGCTGTCGCCGAGGTCGCCGTTGGTGTGCGTGTGTCCGAGGACCGACCGGGCCCAGGCGAGGGCGCGCTGCTCCCGGGTGCCGGTCGGCGGCGGGGTGCCGGAGCCGCACTCCGGCTCGCCCGGCAGGTACTGGTTGAAGCCGGGCGTGGTGGTGTAGTAGTCGCTGATCCAGCCGTTCACCGGCGCGCTGATCTGGTGCCAGACATTGTTGCCGTAGATGTTGCGGCCGCGTACCGCGCACTCGGCGGTGAAATACGTGCCGTCGGCGAGGACGGTGACCGCCGGTGCCGAGGCATCGTGCGGGCTGGTCCGCACGATCAGCCCGGCACCACCGGTGCCGGTCACCCGGTAGCCGGTGATCCCGGCGATCGCCGGTGCGGCTGCTCCGACCAGGACCATCACCAGTGCGGCGAGGGACGCCAGGACACCCCGCAGGATCCGGGGGAGGGTTCTGGACACCGGTCGGCGGGCGGGTACGGGTTCAGTCTGCTTGCGGTGGTGCACGCGGTCCTCCTGTCGTAGAGCGGGCTGCCCGTCCACCCGATACCGCGTCCATGCCGGACGCCTCCGCAGGCGGCTTCCGTCGCCCGGATACGCCGGTCGGTCAGGATACGAAGGCGCACGTGGTCCAGTACGGACTGTGAGACGCTGTTCACTGGCGTCTATCCAACGGGCAGCTGCGTCGAGGTTGATACTGGCGCGGACCTGCTCGTAAAGCACTGGCTTGACCGCTGTTGACACCAGGTTTACGCGTTCAGGAGAGGCCATGACGGATCAAAATGGACACGCCGGCACTCGTGCCGCCGCCGGCCAGATCGGTGCCTTCGTCGCCGATCTGGAACAGCTTCGACGCGACGCCGGGCAGCCCTCGTTGCGCAAGATGGCGGAGAAGGCCCACTACTCGCACACCGCGCTGTCCGGTGTGCTGTCCGGAACCCGGCTGCCCTCGCTGGAGCTGACCTTGGCGTTCGTCCGTGCCTGTGACGGAGACGAGGACAACTGGCGGCAGCGGTGGAGCCAGGTCGACGCACTCATCAACGGTGCCGCGCCACCAGCCGACCGGCCCGCCGTACGCGAGCCGCACGTCTCCCGCCGGGCGCTGGCGGCGACCGGCGGGATCGCGGCTGTCGTCGCTGCGGTGATCCTGGTGCCGACGTCGGTACTCGACCGGCTCGGCGGGGCGGTGCAGGAACCCGTGGCGACCTCGGCCGCCGTGTCACCGGCGGCGGACGGCGCGGACCCGCAGCAGGAACAGTGCCACCTCGACGCGGTGAGCACGCACACCGTGCAGGTTCCCGACCGGGACGCGACCCAGCCGCCCTACGGCAGCCTCACCCTGCGTTACTCCCAGCGATGCCAGGCGGCCTGGCCACTCTTCGTCTCCACCGAGCGGGTGCCGACCGGGGTCACCATCCGGCTGTCCATCAGGCGTCCGTCCGACGGGGCCGTCAGTCGGTTCGACTATCCCTATCTGGTGCCGAGCCAGGTGTACAGCGTGTACGGCAACGTCCTGCGGACCACCGAGGGGTGCGTCGAGGTCGCGGTCGAGATCAGCAGCGCGGACGACCGCGCCGCGTTGGCCACTGCGTCGACCCCGTGCGCCCATCCCGACCCGACCGGCACACCGACCGCCCTGCAGGTCCGCGACCTGCGCATTCCGGTGGCGGCTCTGCCGATCGCCGCTCAGCCGGGCGGCGGCTGACCCGGTTCGCCCGGCGGCCGTGCCTGGGTCTGCGCCAGGTACACGGTGTTGGCCGAGTCGTTGCCGATCAGCGGGTTGCGGAACGTGACCACCTCGGCGCGGACCTGCGGGAACACCTGGCCGAGCGCTTCGGTGAACCCGGCTTCCGGTGGGTCGTCGGACCACAGCGCGAATACGCCGCCGGGCCGCAGGTGGCTGGCCAGGTGCCGCAGGCCGTCCGGTCGGTAGAAGGCGGCGTGCGACGGGTGCAGAACATGCCCGGGGGAGTGGTCGATGTCGACGAGGACGGCGTCGAACCGTCGTCCAGGTGCGGCCGGATCGGGGCCGGCCGCCGCGGTCAGGGCGAAGAAGTCTCCGGCCACCAACCGGCACCGGGGATCCGCGACCAGCGCCTCTCCACCCGGCACCAGACCGCGTTGGTGCCACCCGACGACGTCGGCCAGCGCTTCGACGACGATCATCGACCGGACCCGACGATCCCGCAGTACGGCGTGGGCGGTGTAGCCGAGGCCGAGCCCGCCGACGACGACGTCGAGGTCTTCACGGGACAGCTCGGCCAGGGCGAGCCGGGCCAGTTCGATCTCGGCGACGGTGAACAGGCTCGACATCAGGTACTCGTCGCCCAGTTTGACCTCGTACACCTCGCGGTTCACGACCGGGTCCCGCCGCCGCCGGAGGCTGATCTCGCCCATCGGGGTCTGCCGCCAGTCAAGTTCCTCGAAACGCGCGGCCATCGGCACTCCTTCTGATGGGCGCAGGTTGGCCCGCCGACTCTACCGTCCCGTGCGGGTGTGCCGGGTGGACGCACAGTCCGCCAACCGTCTTGACAGCCAGTCCTTCGACGGACATCGACGGCCCCTGCGGGGGAATCTTTCGTCTGAGATGAGCAAAAGTTTGACTCGATCGCTCAGAAGATCTTGCTACTTCAGCGAATGTGACTCATGATGTGCCGCAGCCGTGCTTCGAGATCATCTCGTCCACCGGGCAGGCACCCCCTCGGCGATGGTTGCGACCGCGGCGTTCATCAGCACCCTCGAAGGGGGAGGAATGTCTCCACGCCCGCCAAGAACACGTGGCCCGGCCATAGTCGTCGTCACCGCCATGCTCGCTTCACTGACCGCTGTCGGGGCGTCACCGGCCGCCGCCCAGATCGTCGACCTGCCGCCGCAGGAGCCGGGTGTCACCCTGCGTACCTATGATGTCGGCGTACCGCTGACCGAGATCTGCACCCTCAAGCCCGGACAGACCCCGAACGTCGACAAGTTGATGCCGGTCGTCGACTGGTCCACGGCGGACGACTTCGGGCAGGAGGACAACTTCGTCACGCACGCCCTCGCCAACCTGCACGTCGCCGCTGCGGGGACGTACACGTTCCGGCTGGTCAGCGACGACGGCTCCCGTCTCTACATCGACGACGCGGTGGTGGTCGACCACGACGGGCTGCACGGGGCGACCCCGATGGACGGTGCGGTGACCCTGACCGAGGGTTACCACGCGGTGCGGATCGAGTACTTCGAGGCCGGCGGTGGGCAGGAGCTCACCCTGTCCTGGCAGCCGCCGGGCGCCGAGGAGTTCACCGTCGTGCCCAACTCCGTACTGAGCACCGACGCCGGAGTGGTCCGGGTGACCGCGCCCGGCCGCAAGGCGTGCCAGGGTGTTACCGACACCCCTGGCGACGGGCTTCCGCTGGACGCGGTGCACCCCGACTACACCCTGACCGACCTGCGGCCGGACGGGTTCGAACCGCAGGTCTCGGGCATGGACTGGACCGAGGACGGTCGGCTGGTCATCGCCACCTGGGGCGGCAGTGAGGAGATTCTCGGCGAGGTCTACATCGTCGAGAACGTCACCGGGACGACCAGCGCCGAGCAGGTGACGTACAAGAAGGTCGCCAGCGGCCTGCGGGAGCCGATGGGCCTGGCGGTGGTCGACGGCACCATCTACGTCTCGCAGAAGCACGAGCTCACCGAGCTGCGCGACACCGACGGTGACGAGGTCGCCGACGAGTACCGGACGGTGGCCAGGTGGCCGTACGGGGGCAACTTCCACGAGTTCGCCTTCGGCCTGCTCTACCGGGGCGGCCACTTCTACCTCAACCTCTCGGTGGCGATCGACTACGGCGGCGCCACCACCGACCCGCAGCCGATCGGCAACCGGGGTACCAGCATCAAGGTGAACCGGCGCACCGGCGAGGTCAGCTACATCGCCGGTGGTCTGCGGACCCCGAACGGCATCGGCTGGGGCCGGGACCAGGAGCTCTTCGTCACCGACAACCAGGGTGGCTGGCTGCCCGCCTCCAAGCTGGTGCACATCGAGCAGGACCGGTTCTTCAACCACTACACCAACCCGGACGGGCCGTTCGACGCCAACCCGGTCAGCCAACCGGCGCTCTGGCTGCCGCAGAACGAGATCGCCAACTCGCCGAGCACCCCGGTGCGGATCAAGAAGGGCCCGTACCGGGACCAGTTCCTGATCGGTGACGTCACCTACGGTGGCCTGCAGCGCGCGTACCTGGAGGAGGTGCACGGCGAGTACCAGGGCGCGGTGTTCCGGCACACCCAAGGGCTGGAGGCCGGCGTCAACGAGGTCTCGATCGGCCCGGACGGCTCGATCTACGTGGGTGGGCTCGGTGCCGACGGCAACTGGGGTCAGGCCGGCAAGCTGCGGTACGGACTGCAGAAGCTGACCCCGAACGGCAACCGGACGTTCGACATGAAGTCGATGAGCGCCACCCCGAACGGCTTCAAGATCGAATACACCCGGCCGCTGTCCACCGAGACGATCCAGGACATCGCCGAGCGCTACCAGATCAAGCAGTGGCGCTACGCGCCGACCCCCACGTACGGCGGACCGAAGGTCGACGAGGAGACGCTGACCGTCCGCGAGGTCATCGTCTCCAACGACCGCCGGACCGTCCGGTTGATGGTCGACGGCCTGCAGCAGGGCCGGGTGGTGCACCTGCGCTCGCCCCGCTCGTTCACCGCCTCCAACGGCGAGGAACTGTGGAGCACCGAGGCCTGGTACACGCTCAACGCCATTCCTGGTGCCCAGCCGGACCGGATCTTCTACGAGGCCGAGGAGGGCTACCAGCAGGGCAGTGCCCGGTACGACACCGAGCACGCCGGCCACTCCGGTGTCGGCTTCGTGGCCGGGTTCGGCGAGTTGAACGCCGCCAACACCGTGCACGTCGAGGTGAAGCGCAACGGCGAGTACGAGGTGGGGCTGCGTTACAGCAACGGCCCGAACCCGTTCCAGGGCGACAAGACGGTCAGCATCTACGTGAACGGCGAGAAGGTACGGCAGACCGTCCTGCCGACCACCGTCACCTGGAAGGAGTGGGCCACCAAGACGGAACTGCTCACCCTGCGTCGGGGCACAAACGCGATCCAGTACCGGGTTGACGCGACCGACACCGGTCACGTCAACCTGGATCTGATCACCGTCCGTAAGCCTGGTGAACGGATCGTGTTGTTCGACGGCGGCAACCTGTCGGAGTGGCAGCACACCGACGGTCGATCGGCGAGCTGGCCACTGGTCGGTGACGGGGCGATGGAGGTCTGCTGCGGCGACCTGCGTACCCGGCAGGCGTTCGGCGACTTCCGGCTGCACGTCGAGTTCAAGGTGCCGCAGTTGCCGCCGGAGGTCACCGGGCAGAACCGCGGCAACAGCGGCGTCTACCTGCAGGAACGCTACGAGATCCAAATCCTCGACTCGTACGGGGACCCGACCCTCGACAACAACGAGGCGGGTGCCATCTACCTGCAGAAGCCGCCGGACGTCAACGCCGCGAGGCCGCCGGAGACCTGGCAGACCTACGACATCACCTACCGTGCGGCCCGCTACGACAGCGCCGGTGAGAAGACCTCCGACGCCCGGGTTACCCTGGTCTGGAACGGTGTGACCGTGCACGACGACGTCGTCATCACCGGCCCGACCGGCGGCAACATCCCCGAGGGGCCGGCGACCGGGTCCATCCGGCTGCAGGACCACCAGAACGCCGTGCAGTACCGCAACATCTGGGTCGAGCCGCTGAGCTGACCCAAGTACGACAGCCGCGCCGGACCGGGAATCCCGGTCCGGCGCGGCCGCGTGGCGCGACCGGCCAGGCAGCGATATTCAACTTTTCCGTGACGGTCGTCAGAATTTGTTGACATCTGGCGGCCTCGTAGTCGAGCATGGCCACCACGGCAGGGTGACTCCGCTCACATCGATACGTATTTGCGCGGGGTGGGCCTACTGCCGGGATTGACGCACCCCACGACCTCCGTCCCGGAAGGCCTCGTCAGTGAAGAAGACACTTACCTTCGGGCTGATCGCCACCATGGCGTTCGCCCTTACCGCTTGCACCGACTCGGACGCGACCCCGACCGACGACCAGACGGACGGCGAGCTGCGTCAGGTCCGGGTCGCGGCGCTGCCGATCACGGAAACCGCCGCGCTGTGGGGCGGCATCGAAGCCGGCATCTTCGCCGAGCGGGGGATCGAGGTAGAGGTGCTGCCCGCGCAGGGCGGCGCCCAGGCGATCCCCGCCCTGATCAACGGGGACATCGACTTCGCCATCGGCCAGCCGTTCGGCCCGTTCCGCGCCGACCTGCAGGACCTCGGCGTCGTGCTCATCGGCAACTACGCGTCCTCCTACGCGGAGGGCGACGACATCAACGCCGTGGTGGCGTCCGCGGCGTCCGGCATCACCCGTCCCGCCGAACTCGCCGGGCGTCGGGTCGCGGTGAACAGCCTCGGCGCGGCCGGCGACGTGACGATCATGGCGGCGGTGGAGCAGGACGGGGGCGACCCGACGACGATCGAGTTCGTCGAGGTCGCCTTCCCCGACGTCCCGGCCCAGCTCGAAGCCGGCAACATCGAGGCGGCGTGGGTGCCGGAGCCGTTCGTCACCCAGCTGCGCGAGCGCGGCGATGCCGTCGTCGTCGAGCCCTACCAGGCGGTCATCCCCGGGCTGGCGACCCTGACCACGATCACCCTCGCGGACAGCCTCGAGTCCGACGCCGAGCTGATCGCCGACTTCTCGGCGGCGATGCAGGAGACGCTCGAGTGGGCGCAGGACCCCGCCAACGAGGCGGACGTCCGGCAGGCGATCAAGGACAACCTCGAGCTCCCCGAGGCGGTCGCCGATTCGGTCCGGTTGCCGGAGTTCGGCTGGGAGCTGGACCGGGCGAGCCTGGAGACGCTCGCCACGCTCGCCGGCGAGTACGGCGTACTGGACGAGCAGCCGGACTTCGACCGCCTCATCCAGCAGCAGTAGCCGTAACGGTTCCGCCCGCTCCGGCACCCACCGCGAGCGGGCGGGACCGCCCACCACGGGAGCGACATGCACGTGTTGTCCATCCGGCGTCCCCGTTCGCCGCGCAAAGTTCTGCTGGGCGGCGCCGGCCTGCTCGGGTTCCTCCTCATCTGGCAGCTGGTCCCGACCCTGGGGCTGGTCAACTCGCAGTACCTGCCCTACGTCACCGATGTGCTCGTGCGGCTCGTCGAGGAGTTCCGTGACCTCGCCTTCTGGCGTCGGCTCGGGCTCACCATGACGTCGTGGGGGATCGGTCTGTCGGTGGCGACGGCTGCGGCGGTCGCGTTGGGCGCGGTCGTCGGCCTGGTGCCCTTCCTGCGCCGCGCCACCCACACGATGGTCGAGTTCCTACGCCCGATCCCGTCGGTCGCCCTCATCCCGCTCGCCGTCCTGATGTTCGGCATCCAGATGCGGGCCGCCCTCGTCATCATCATCTACGCGTCGTTCTGGCAGGTGTTCGTTCAGATGATCTACGGCGTCGCCGACGTCGACGCGGTCGCCCGGGACACCGCCCGCAGCTTCGACCTGACCCGTCGGGAACGTCTGTGGTACCTGGTCCTGCCGACCGCGCTGCCGTACCTCATGACCGGCGTCCGGCTGGCCGCCGCGGTCGCGCTGATCCTCGCGATCACCGCCGAGATGGTGATCGGAAACCCGGGCCTGGGCCAGATGATCGAACTGTCCCGGTCTGCCGGCGACGCCACCGGGCTGTACGCCTTCGTCGTGGTCACCGGGCTGCTCGGGCTCGGCGTCAACCTGGTCTTCCGGTACATCGAGCGCCGATCGTTGTCGTGGCACCAGTCGGTGCGAGGGGAGCAGGTCCAGTGAGCACCCGGACCGTCGCCGTGACCGCCCGGACCGTCCCGGGGACCGGGCGAGCGCGTCGTCGACGCGGCGTCGGGCGCCGCGTCGTCGGCGGGTTCCTCTACTCCCTAGGTCTGCCGTTCCTGCTGCTGGTGCTCTGGGGTGTGCTGTCCACCTCGTCGACGAACAGGTTCTTCCCCGGACCGGTCGCGATCGCCGAGTCCTTCATCGACACCTGGGTCGGCGCGGCGTTCGTCGAGGACGTACTGCCGAGCCTGTACCGGCTCGCCCTGGGGATCCTCGCCTCGATCGTGCTCGGTGTCGCCGCCGGCACCCTCATCGGTCTGTTCGGCTGGCTGCGTGAGCTGCTCGAACCACTGCTGGAGTTCTTCCGGGCCATCCCGCCGCCGGTGCTGATCCCGGTCGTGATGCTGCTGCTCGGGATCACCGACACCATGAAGGTGGTGGTGATCGTCTCCGGTGCGCTGTGGCCCGTCCTGCTGAACACGATCGACGGGGTCCGGGCGATCGACAGCGTCATGTCGGAAACCGCGGAATCGTTCCAGGTCACCTGGTGGGAGCGGCTCTGGTTCCTGGTACTGCCCTCGGCGAGCCCGCGCATCATGGCCGGTGTGCGGCAGAGCCTGTCGGTGGCGCTAATCCTGATGGTCATCTCGGAGATGTTCGCCTCGTCCGCTGGTCTCGGGTACCGGATCGCCTACTTCCAACGGAACTACCTCATCGCCGAGATGTGGAGCGGCATCCTGCTGCTCGGTCTCGTCGGTGTCCTGCTCGCCGTGACGTTCGGTGTCGTCGAGCGGCGGGTGCTGCGCTGGTACCACGGAATCAGGGAGGTCAACCGTGCCTGACCGCGATGTTCTGCTGCAGGTGGAGCACCTGCGCAAGGTCTACGAATCGGCCACCGGCGACGTCGAGGCGATCGGCGACGTCAGTTTCACCATGGACGCCGGTGAACTGCTCTGCGTCGTGGGGCCGTCGGGTTGTGGCAAGACGACCCTGCTGAAGTGTCTCGCCGGTCTGCTACGGCCGACGAGCGGCCGGGTCGAGATGCACGGGGCCCCGGTGACCGGCCCGAGCCCGGCGATGGCCGTCGTCTTTCAGGAGTACGGCCGCAGCCTCTACCCGTGGCTGACGGTCCGCGGCAACGTCGAGTTGCCGTTGCGCCACAAGCGGCTGTCCAGCGCGGCACGGGGAAAGCTGGTGGCCGACGCCCTCGACGCGGTGGGCCTGGGCCACGCCGCCCGTAGCCACCCGTGGCAACTGTCCGGTGGGATGCAGCAGCGGGTGGCGATCGCGCGCGCTGTCGCGTACCAACCAGAGGTGCTGATCATGGACGAGCCGTTCGCCGCGGTGGACGCCCAGACCCGGGCGGACCTGGAGGATCTCGTCCGTGAGCTGCACACCTCGCGCAACATGTCGATCGTCTTCGTCACCCACGACATCGACGAGTCGATCTACCTGGGCGAACGGGTCCTCGTGTTGTCCAGGTCGCCCACCTGGGTGCAGGAGGATCTGACCGTCGACCTCCCACCGGGCCGTGACCAGATCAACACCCGGGCGCTGCCCCGCTTCACACAGCTGCGGACGCACGTGTACGACCAGATTCAACGGGCCAAACGGGGGCAGGCCGTGGCGCCATGATCGTACCGTCGATCGATTCGTCCGGGGGATGACCGTGCGCAGCCGTCAGCCGAAGCAGTTGCTGCTCGCCTTCTTCGGTGAGTACGTCGTCGACGACGACCCAGGCCCGATCCGGGCCAGCGCGTTGATCGGGGTGCTCGAAGGAGCCGGCGTCGCCGCCCCGGCGACCCGGGCCACCCTGGACCGGCTCGTACACAGCGGCATCCTCGCGCGGAGCAGAAGCGGTCGGGAGATCTCCTTCGCCCTGACCGGACACGGGTCAGCGGTCCTGCGCGAGGCGACGGACCGGGTCCGAGGCCCGCACCCGTTCGATCCACAGGGCACCGGATGGACGCTGGTCACCTTCACCATCCCGGAGGGCCAGCGTACGTTCCGTCACCGGCTGCGGTCGACCCTCACCTGGGAGGGCTTCGCGCCGCTTCGCGACGGGTTGTGGCTGGCGCCCGGCGAGGTCGACCTCGCCGGCTCCCTGGAACCGCTGCGCCAGGATCTGCCGCCGAACACGGTGATCGCCTTCCACGCGCGGGAGTTCACGGATTTCCCGATCGCCGACAGCGTCCGCTCGGCGTGGGACATCGAGGCGATCCGGCGCGAACACCTGGCGTTCATCGAGGTCTGGGACGACCCGGGTGCGGTGACACAGGCGCCGAGTGCCCTGACGGTGCGGATGATGCTTGTCGCGGACTGGCTCGCGTTGCTGCGTGTCGACCCGAGACTGCCCCGCGAGTTCATGGACGAGGACTGGCCGGCGACGAGATCGACGCAGGTGTACCGGCAGGTGCACGAGCGGCTGGCCGCCGAGTCCGACGCGGAGTTCGCCGCGCTCGCCACCCGCCCCGGGCCTAGCCGCCGAACCGGGCCCGCAGGTCGGCCTTCCGCACCTTCCCCGACGCGGTCCGGGGCAGCTCGGTCACGATGACGACGTTCTTGGGCAGCTTGTAGCGGGCGACCTTGCCGTCCAAGTGGGCGCGTACCACGTCGAGGTCGACGTCGGTGCCGTCCCGGACCGTCATGATCGCCCACGGCACCTCGCCCCACTGCGGGTCCGGCACCCCGATGACCGCGACCCCGGTCACCCCGTCCAGTTCACCGAGCAGGAGTTCGATCTCGGGCGGGTAGATGTTCTCGCCCCCGGAGATGATCATGTCCTTGAGCCGGCCGACGATGTAGAGGTAACCGTCGGCGTCCAGGTAGCCCAGGTCGCCGCTGCGGAACCAACCGTCCGCGGTGAACGACCGGGCCGTCTCCTCGGGCAGCCGGTGATAGCCGGCGAAGACGTTCGGGCCGGTGATCTCGATCTCGCCGACGGTGCCCGCCGCAGCCGGCTCGCCACGTTCGTCGGTGACCCGGACATCGGTGAAGAAGTGGGGCAGGCCGACGCTGCCCTGCTTCGCCCGGGTCATCGCCGCCGACAGCGCGGTGGCGCCCGGTGACGTCTCGGTCATCCCGTACCCCTGCGAGAAGGACAGACCGCGTTCCTCGTAGGCGTTGAGAATACGGGTCGGGACGGCCGACCCGCCGCAGGTGAGCTTCGTCAGCGTCGACAGGTCCGTCGACGCCCAGTCCGGATGGTCGGCCATCATCTGGTAGGTGGTCGGCACCCCACTGAGCATGGTCACCCGGTGCCGCTGGATCTGGGCGAGCGCCCGCCCCGGTTCGAACCGTTTCTCCAGCACCAGCGTGGCGCCCTTGAGCACGACCGGTAGCGCGCCCATGCCCAGCGACGCGACGTGGAACAGCGGCGAGATCATCAGCGCGACGTCGGTGGAGACGACGTCGTAGTCGACGATGGTATTGATCGCCACCCAGGTCAGGTTGCCGTGGGTCAGCACCGCGCCCTTGGCCCGACCGGTCGTGCCCGAGGTGTAGATGATCGCGGCGGGGTCGTCCGGGGTGACGTCTGCGGCGTCTCCCGGTGCGGCATCACCCGGCAGCGAGTCGAGGCCCGGACGCTGCGCGGTGCCGGCCCCGGTGACGACGACATGCCGGGTCGGTACGGTGCCGACGACCGGGGCCAGCCGGGGCGCGAACTCGGGATCGTGCAGGAGCACCGCGGCATCGCTGTCGGTGAGGACGTGAGCGATCTCGGGCGGCGCGAGCCGGGTGTTGACGGGTACGAACACGGCGCCCAGTTGGGCGGTGCCGAACATCGTCTGCAGGAACTCGGGACTGTTCTCGCCGAGGTAGGCGACGGAGTCTCCCTTGCCGACGCCGAGGTTCCGCAGCACTGCCGCGATCCGGTCCGCTCCGTCGGCGAACTGCCGGTAGGTGATGGCCGACTGTTCGCCGTACACGAGGGCGATCCGGTCCGGGGCGGTCCGGCGGCGCCTGGACAGCCAGGTGCCGATTCCGTGCTGATGCATCGGCGACCTCCTGGTGAGGGAGCGGACTACTGGAGAGGGAGCGGACTCCTGGTAGGGGATCGGACTCCTGGTGGGAGCCGGCGGCACCGCTCAGGCGTAGAAGCGGTACAGGCCCCGGGCGACGACCGCGGGTTTGGCCCCGCCCTCGATCTCGATCGTCTGGTCGACGGTGAGCTGGTACCCGCCGGAGACCTCGGTGACCTCGGCAATGACGGCCCGCATCCGTACCCGCGACCCGACCACCACCGGCGCGGGAAAACGCACCTTGTCGAGACCGTAGTTCACCTTCGTCGACACGCCCGTCACATCGAGCAGCTCCGTCCAGAACGGAACGGCAAGGGAGAGGGTCAGGAAGCCGTGGGCGATCGGCGCTCCGAACGGCCCCGCCTTCGCCCGCTCGGGTTCGACGTGGATCCACTGGTGGTCGTCGGTGGCGTCGGCGAACAGGTTCACCTGCTCCTGGGTGACCGTCCGGTAGGCGGTGTATCCGAGATCGGTGCCGGTGAGCTCACCGAGCTGCTGGAACTCGACAGTCGTCGTCACAGGATTCCTCTCGTCCTCGTCACCCGGTCAGGCGCAGCAGCCGGGCGGCGTTGTCCTTCAGGATGCCGGGTAGCACGTCGGGTTTGAGATCGATGTTCGCCACGTCCCGGAGCCACCGGTCGGGGGTGAGCAGCGGATAGTCGGTGCCGAACAACACCCGGCGCTTCAGGATCGAGTTGGCGTGGCGCACCAGCTCGGCCGGAAAGTACTTCGGGCTCCACCCGGACAGGTCGATCCAGGTATTGGGTTTGTGTGTCGCCACCGACAGTGCCTCGTCCTGCCAGGGCACCGACGGGTGCGCCATGATGATCTGCAGATCCGGGAACTCGGCGGCCACGGCGTCGAGCAGGATCGGGTTGGACAGCCCGAGCCGCAGGCCGTAGCCACCGGGCAGGCCGGCGCCGATGCCGGTCTGCCCGGTGTGGAACAACGCCGGCACGCCCGCCTTCTCGATGAGGCTCCACAGCGGCGCGTACTCGTCGTGGCTCGGATCGAAGCCCTGCACTGTCGGGTGGAACTTGAAACCGCGTACTCCCTCGTCCTCGACGAGACGGGCGGCGAGTTCGAGGGCGGCGTCGCCGGTGCGCGGATCGACCGAGCCGAACGGGATGAGCACGTCCGCGTGGTCGGCGGCGGCTCGGGCGATCTCGCTGCTGGACAGCGGTCGGTGGGCCAGCTGGGTGCCGGCGTCGACGGTGAACACCACCGCGGCCATCTGGCGCTCCCGGTAGTACTGCGCCACGGCCTCGACGGCCGGCCGTGGACCGTCGGTCCGGAAGTACTTCGACGCGGCCGCGACGAGCGGCTCGGGCAGCGAGGCGTGGCCGTGGCCGTCCACCTCGATATGCACGTGCACGTCGATCGCGGTGATCGCGGCAAGGTCGATCGCGGGTTGGTACATGCTCGGGCGTCCTCCGTCCGGCCGCAGGTCAGGAGGCGTCGGTCCGGAACTCCTCGGGGAGTTCCGGGAAGCGTTCGCCGACGCTCTGCAGCGCGTCGGCGAACTGCGTCGGCCACGCGGCGGTCAGCGCGTCGTAGGACCAGCCACCTTCGTGGTACGCGGTCAGCGCGGCCTCCGGGTGGGTCCAGATCTGGATGCGGTCGCCGCCCACCCCGATGACCTGGCCGGTCACGCCGGCGGCCGCGGCGGAGCCGAGGAAGGCGATGAGCCCGGCCACGTCGTCGGCGGTACCGAACCCGAGATCGTGCCGGAAGAAGTCGGGCATCGGCTCGCCCTGGTCGGCGGCCCGCACCGCGGCGGCGAAGTAGGGGACGGTGGCGGTCATCGCGGTCGCGGCCACCGGCACGACCGCGTTGACGGTGATGCCGGCCCGCTTGAGTTCCAGCGCCCAGGTCCGCACCATGCCGACGATGCCGGCCTTGGCGGCGGCGTAGTTGGTCTGCCCGAAGTTGCCGCGCTGGCCGGTCGGGGAGCCGATGCAGATGATGCGCCCGCCCTCGCCGGCCTGCCGCAGGTGCCGGACGGTCTCCCGGACGGTGGTGAAGGTGCCCCGCAGGTGCACGTTGACGACGGTGTCGAAGTCCTCGTCGCTCATCTTCCACAGCACCGTGTCGCGTAGGATTCCCGCGTTGGTGACCAGGATGTCGAGTCGACCGAAGCGCTCGACCGCAGTGGCGACGAGGGCCTCGGCGGTCTCGGTGGGACCGACCGGTGCGACCAGCGCGACGGCGCGTCCGCCGGCCGCCTCGATCGCCGAGACGGACTGGTCCGCAGCCTCGGCGTCGACGTCGTTGACCACCACGGCGGCACCCTGTCGGGCCAACTGCTGGGCGTAGGCCAGGCCGAGACCCTTGCCGGAACCGGTGACGATGGCGACTTTGCCGTCCAGGGACATCGGGAACTCCTTCGCGTCGCAGCCGATCGAATCACGAACCGTTGAGGAAGTCAATTATTGTCGAAGCTTGCTACCATGGCCGCCATGACCGCGAGCGAGAAGCCCCGGCCGGCGGGAACCGCCGGCCTACGGCACAGTCTTCTCGGCGAAGACCTCAGCTTTCTGCTCGCCCGAGCCAACGCCCTCAGCCTGACGGCGGCGAACTCGGCCCTCGCCGAACACGGTCTGAAGGCCCGCTCCTTCTCTGTCCTCGCGCTGGCCGTCTACGACACCCGCCCGACCCAGCGGGAGCTGGCCGAGTTCCTCCGCCTCGACCCGAGTCAGGTGGTCGCCCTCATCGACGACCTGGAGAAGCGTCACCTGGTCGAGCGGCGCACCGACCCCGCCGACCGGCGGGCCAACGTCCTGGTCGCTACCGACGCCGGCCGGGCGCTCTTCGCCCGGGCCCAGGAGTCCGCGCGGGCGGCCGAGGCCGACCTGCTGGCCGGCGTCACCCCCGAGGACCGGCAGCGGCTGGCGCGGATCCTGCGGCTGCTGGCGTTTCCCGACTGACCGCGGCCGGGGGTCGCTGCGGCTACCGGACCCCGGGCCGGGCGACCGCCCGGGAGATCGCCCGCCCCGCCGCCTGCACCAGTGGGGCCAGGGCCACCGGGTCGGCCCGGTCGTAGGCCACCACCAGCGAGATCGCCGCCAGCACCCCCTCCGGCCCGGTGATCGGCGCGGCGACCGACAGGGCGTCCATCGTCACCTGTCGGTCGCTCACCGCGTAACCGGCCCGCCGCACCCCGGCGAGTTGCCGGCGCAACGCCGCCGGGTCGGTGACGGTCCGCTCGGTGTACCGCTCCAGCGCAGCACCGAGCACCTGCTCCTGCACCGGCACCGGCGCATGCGCGAGGAGCACCAGTCCGACCCCGGTGGCGTGCAGGGCGAAGCGGCCGCCGACGCGGGTCAGCACCGGCACCGCGTGTCGGCCGGCGATCCGTTCGACGAAGACGAGCTCCAGGTCCTGCCGTACGGCGAGCTGGACGTTCTCGTGGGTCACCTCGTACAGGTCCTCCATCACCGGCAGGGCGAGCTCCCGCAGGCCCAGTCCGCGTGGCGCCAGTGAGCCCACCTCCCACAACCGCAGCCCGATCCGGTAACGGCCGTCCGCGCCGCGTTCCAGCGCGCCCCAGTCGACCAGTTCGGCGACCCGCCGGTGCGCGGTGGGTACCGGCAGTCCGGCCCGTCTGGCGAGCTCGCTCAGCGTCAGCGCCGGGTCGGCCGGGCTGAACGCGGCGAGCAGCGCCAGCACCTTGCTGGTGACCGACCGGCCGGGCTGCGTACCCATCCCGCCATCATCGCCGTCGGCCGGTCACAGCTCCAGTACGAGTCGGGGTGTACGCGACCGGGAGACACAGATCAGCATCGTGTCACCGGCGGCCCGCTCGTCCTCGGTGAGCAGACTGTCGCGGTGTTCGGGCACCCCGGCCAGTACCGTGGCCTCGCAGGTGCCGCAGGTGCCCTCGCGGCACGAGGAGAGCACCGCGACGCCGGCCTGCTCCACCGCGGCCAGGATCGACGTCCCGGGCGGCACGGACACCGTCCGACCGGACAGCGCCAACTCCACCTCGACCGCGCCGTCGGTGTCCGCCCGGTCGCGGTCGCCTGCCCGGTCGCCGCCGTCACCCTGGTCGACCTCGCCGCCGCCCGACGGCGTGAACCGCTCCACCCGCAGGCTGCCCGCCGGCCACCCCCGGCACCGCTGCCCCACCGCTGCGATCAGCGCCTCCGGCCCGCAGCAGTAGACCAGCTCGTCACCCGGAGCATCGAGCAGTCCGGCCAGGTCGAGCAGGCCCGCCTCGTCCTGCGGGTACAGGCGTACCCGGTCGCCGTAGCGCTGCCGCAACTCGTCGGCGAACGCCATCGTGGCGCGGCTGCGTCCGCCGTACACCAGTCGCCAGTCGGCTCCGGCGGCCTCGGCGGCGGCGATCATCGGCCGGATCGGGGTGATGCCGATGCCGCCGGCGATGAACAGGTACCGCTCCGCCGTGACCAGCGGGAAGTTGTTCCGCGGCCCGCGGACCAGTACCTGCGTGCCGGGAAGGAGCCCCTCGTGGACGTGCCGGGAGCCGCCCCGTCCGCCGGGTTCGAGCTGCACCGCGAGCTGCAGCGCGGCGCGGTCGTCCGGCTCACCGCAGAGCGAGTACGAGCGGACCAGCCCTGGGCCCAGCAGCAGGTCCACGTGCGCACCGGGGGACCAGCCGGGCAGCTCACCGCCGGTCGGGTGGCGCAGTGTCAGCACGACGACTCCGGCCGCCACCTGCTCCCGGCCGGCGACCACCAGCTGCATCGTGGTCGGACCGTCAGCGCTCATGCCGGTACCGAGGTGCGACGGGCGGCATCCGCCGGGGTCCGCCGTGTCGCCGGCACCGCCCGCTGCGCGAGGTGGTCGCGCGGGTGGTCGAGCAGCCACTGCCACAACTCGACCGGATCGTCGGCGGTCCGTTCGGCGCCGCAGTGGCAGGTGCCCCGCAGGGTGTCGGTGCCGGGCAGCCAGTGGATCCGGTACAGCCGGTCGCCGGTGGGCAGCCCGTCGGGGACGGTCACCGGGACGCCCCTACCGTCGGTGCTCCGATCATCCGCTCGATCAGGCGTCGAGCGGCGAGGCCACCGGTGTCGATGTTGATGCTGAGCTCCTGGTACCGCTCCGGTTCGGCGGCGATCACCTGCTCCAAGGTGTTCAGCGCGGTGACGTCCTGCATGACCACCGTGTGGTTGCTCTGGTAGAGGTACTCGCTGACCGACTCGTCGTCGACGGCGAAGTCCCGAGCCACCGCCCAGAAGTCGTAGGTGGTGTGCTCGGTCGACGGGGTGATCGCGTAGACGATCTCGGCGTGGAACGCGGCACTGTCCGGGCCCTCGGCCGGTGGGTACACCCCCTGCGGGGCGATCCGGCTGTGCAGCAGATAGAGACACGGCGGGTGGTACTCGATGTCCTGCCACCGGGTGATCCGGCCCTGGATGCCGGTCGACCGGGCGTAGAAGGGCGGGCACTCCGCGTCGTCCATGTGCCGACTGACGTGGACGACGCCCTTCTCCTCGTCCACCGTCGTGGTGATCGGCGTGTTCGCCACCTCGGGTGTGCCGATGTAGCCGCCGTGCAGGTAGGTCTCGTGGGACAGGTCCATCAGGTTGTCGACCAGCAGTCCGTACCGTGCGTTCAGCGGTGCCATGCCGCGCACTACCGTGTATCCGGGGTCGTCCAGCCACGGCGCCCGGGGGATCGTCCCCGGGTCGGGCTCGGCGTCGCCGATCCACACCCACACCAGCGTGTCCTGTTCGACCACCGGGTACCCGGCGACCCGCGCGGTGCGCGGGATGCGCTGCTGGCCCGGCACGAAGACACAGCTGCCGGTCTCGTCGTAGGTGAAGCCGTGGTAGCCGCAGACGATCGTGTCGCCGTCGAGACGGCTCTGCGAGAGCGGGAAGCGTCGGTGCACACACCGGTCGGCGAGCGCCACCGCCGTGCCGGCGGTGGCGCGGTACAGCACCAACGGCTCACCCAGGATGGTGCGGGCGAGCAGCTCCCGTCCGACCTCGTTGCTGTACGCGGCCACGTACCACTGATTACGGGCGAACGGCATGTGACTGACCTCCCTGGCTCACGACGGCCGGACGGTCGTATGGTCCCGGATGGCCCACGCACCCGGGACCCCCGCTTTCACCCAGTGGAAGCCCAGCTCGCCGACAGATGGATGGTCAGCGCACCTCGGAGGCCGTCCACCGGGGCGACGCGTTGGTGACCGGCACGGTCGGCCCGACCAGGTCGATCCGCCCCTGCGCCAACCGCTGTGCGCTGGTGCCCACCCAGATCTCGACCTCACCGGGCTCGACCACCCGGGTCAGGGTGCGGTCGGCGAACGCCAGCCGGGCGGTGGGCACGGTCAGCTCGACCGTGATCGTCCGACCCGGTTCGAGATGGACCCTGCGGTAGCCGAGCAGCTGCGCCACCGGCCGGGTCACCGAGGCCACCACGTCGTGGCCGTAGAGCTGGACCACCTCGTCGCCGGCGACCGCCCCGGTGTTCGTCACCTGTACCGCCACCACCAGCGCCCCGTCGGTGGGCGCCGTCGCCGGCACGGTCAGCTCCGAGTAGGCGAACGTGGTGTAGGACAGCCCGTGGCCGAACACCGCCGGTGGGGTCACCGACAGGTTGGTCACCTCGTTGCCCTCACCGAGCGCCGGGTGCAGGTACGAGTACGGCTGCGCCCCCGCCGATCGGGGCAGGCTGACCGGCAGCCGGCCGGACGGGTTGACCCGCCCGGAGAGCACCCCGGCGACCGCCGCCGCGCCCTCCTCCCCGGGGAAGAACGCCTGCACCACCGCGGCGCACCGGTCCAGTGCCCAACCGATCGCGTACGGCCGCCCGGTGAGCAGCACCAGGACCACCGGGGTGCCGGTGGCCAGCACGGCCTCGACCAGGTCGCGCTGCACCCCGGGCAGTTCCAGGTCGTCGGTGTCGCAGCCCTCGCCGACCGTGCCGCGGCCGAACAGCCCGGCCCGGTCTCCGACGACCAGTACGGCGACGTCGGCGGCGGTAGCGGCGGCGACGGCCGGCGCGAAGCCGGACCGGTCGGTGTCGTCGACGTCGCAGCCGTGCGCCCAGCTGACCAGTTCGGCGCCGAACTCGGCCCGTACCGCGTCGAGCACCGTCGGCACCTCGATCCCGGCCGCCACGCCAGGATGCTGCGGCAGTACGTGGTTGACGAACGAGTAGCACCCGAACAGGGCACTGGCCAGGTCGGCGTTCGGCCCGATCACCGCCAGTCGGCGACCCGCCGGCAGCGGCAGGACGTCCTGGTTGGAGATCAGAACGACGGACCGCTCCGCGAGTCGACTGGCGATCGCCCGGTGCTCGGGCGAGTCGAGGTCGATCTCCCGGGGCGGATCCTCGCTGAAGGTGGCGTCGAGCAGCCCCAGCTCCTGCTTCTGGCGCAGCACCCGCAGCACGGCCCGGTCGAGCAGCGCCTCGTCGACCTGGCCGGATCGGACCGCCTCCGGCAGCATCAGATAGGCGTCGCCGGTCGGCAGTTCGAGGTCGACGCCGGCGGTCAGCGCCTGGACCGCCGCCTCGGTGTGGTCACCCGCGACGTGGTGCAGCAGCTTGAGGAACGCCACCCCGAAGTAGTCGGCCACCACCACACCGTCGAACCCCCACCGGTCCCGCAGCACCCCGGTGAGCATGGCCGGGTCGGCGGCGACCGGCACCCCGTCGATCTCGGCGTACGAGTGCATGACCGAGCGGGCGCCACCGTCGAGCAGCGCCATCTCGAACGGGGGCAGCAGCACGTCGGCGACCTCCCGTGGACCGGCGTGTACCGGAGCGAAGTTGCGCCCGGCCCGCGATGCGGAGTAGCCGACGAAATGCTTCAGGGTGGCGTGCACCCCCTGTGACTGCAGACCCCGGATGTACGCGGTGCCTATCGTGCCGACCAGGTACGGATCCTCGGAGATGCACTCCTCGACCCGGCCCCAACGGGGGTCGCGGATCACGTCGAGCACCGGTGCGAGGCCCTGGTGCACGCCGAGGGTCCGCATCGACGAGCCGATCGCCGCCGCCATCTCGGCGACCAGGTCGGGATCGAAGGCGGCTCCCCACGCCAGCGGTGTCGGGAAGGTCGCCGCCTGCCACGCGGAGAGGCCGGTCAGGCACTCCTCGTGGACGATCGCCGGAATGCCGAGCCGGGTCCCCGTCACCAGCTCGGACTGGAACTTCCACAGCCAGGCCGCACGCGCCGCCGGGTCGACGGGGCGGGTGCCGTACGCCCGGGTGACGTGGCCGAGCCCGTGCCGGGAGAAGTCCTCGAGCCGGGCGGCCGCGCCGAACTCACCCTGCATCGGGGCGACCGACTCACCGTCCTCCTTCTCCCAGAAACCGACCAGCTGCGCGACCTTCTCCTGGACCGTCATCCGGTCCAGCAGGTCCCGGACGCGGGCCTCGCCGTCGGGTACGTTCCGCCGGTCGGGCCGCTCCGGCCGGTCGTGGTGCGGACCGGTCTGCACCGGCTCGCCCCCGTCCACCGTCGCGCGGACCTCAGTCATGCTGTGCCTTTCCGTGTCGTGCGCGTGCCACGTCGTCGCGGGCACGGCCGTTGTACGTGCCGGGGCCGGTCAGCCCTTGACGGCACCCTGCAGACCTCCGACGATCTGCTTCTCGGCGATCGTGAAGAAGAGCAGCGCCGGCAGCATCGCCATCGAGGTGAAGGCGAGAATTCCGGCGGTGTCCGAAGTGTACTGACTGGAGAAGTTCTGCACACCCAGCGGCAGGGTGTGCTGGTCGGCGTCACCGAGGACGAGCAGCGGCAGCAGGAACGCGTTCCAGCTCGTCACGAACGCCAGGATCCCGACGGTGACCAGCGCGGGACGCGACAGCGGCAGCATGATGCGCCACAGGAAGCCGAGCCGCCCCGTACCGTCGATGGCCGCCGCGTCCTCCAACTCGCGGGGCACGGCGGTCAGGAACGGACGCAGGATCACGATCGTGAGCGGCAGCGCGAAGGCGATCTGCGGCAGGATCACCGCGAAGTACGAGTTGATCAGGTTCATGTCGCGCAGCATCAGGTAGAGCGGCAGGATCGCCGCCCCGGCCGGGAAGAGCAGACCGAGGGTGAAGAAGGTGTAGAGGACCTCCCGCCCACGGAAGGTGTACCGCGCCAGCACGAACGCGGCGCAGAGTCCCAGCGTCACGACGCCGAGCGTCGTGCCGAAGGCGACGATCGCACTGTTGACGGTCTGCAGCCAGAAGTCGCTCTCGGTCATCACCCGGACGTAGTTGTCGACCACCCATGGATCGGGCAGCGCGGCCGGGTCGGCGATGATCTGCGGAGTGGTACGGAAGCCACCGATGATCACGTAGATCACCGGAACGATCGACACCCCGGCCACCGCGAGAGCCAACGCGTAGGTGAGCGGACTGCCCCACGATGAATCCCGGCGGCGCTTGGTGCGGGGAGCGGCGACTGCGGTCACGGTCAGTTCCTCCTTCCGGTCACTGCGCCCTCGATGTCCCGGCGGAGGAGGAAGCGCTGGAACAACAGCGCCGCGACGAACGAAATCGCGAACAGGATCACGGCGATCGCGTTGCCGTAGCCCCACAGCCGGGCGAAGAAGCCATTGTCCACCATGTAGGTCGCCATCGTGGCCGAGGCGCCCAACGACCGGACCGCGGGCACCGAGGTCACCCAGATCACGTCGAAGACCTGCAGCGAACCGATCATCGACAGGAACATCCAGATCCGGATCGTCGGCCCCAGCAACGGCAGGGTGATGTGGCGTTGGATCTGCCACCAGCCAGCCCCGTCGATCTCGGCCGCCTCCGTCAACTCGGTCGGCACGTTGGACAGACCGGCGAGCAGCAGGATGATCGCGAAGCCGACGTACTTCCAGGTGAGGACGAACAGCAGGGTCCAGATCACCAGGTCGAGGTCGGCGAGCCAGGGCCGTACCAGGGCGCCCAGCCCCACCGATCGCAGCAGCGCGTCCGCGGTGCCGCCGTCGGTCAGCAGCAGCTTCCACATGATGCCGGCGGTGACCTCGGCCAGTACGTAGGGCACGAAGACCAGCAGGCGGAACACCGTACGGCCGCGGAACGGCCGGTTCAGCAGCAGCGCGATGCCCAGGGCGATGGGACCCTGCACCACCAGCGATCCGATCACGATGAACGCGTTGTTGCGCAGCGCGTCGCGGAAGATCGGGTCCTGGAAGGCGAGCACGTAGTTGTTCAGGCCCACGAAGTCGGTGGGCGGCCCAACCCCACGCCACCGGAACAGGCTGTAGTAGAACGCGAAGCCCATCGGGACCAGCACGAAGATCACGTAGACGATCACCGCCGGGGTGGTCAGTCCGATGATCTCGTACCACTTGCGTCGGGTCTCGGCCGCGCGGGACGAACGGCGCCCGGCACGCCGGACCCCCGCCGGGGGCGCGGTGGCGCCGCCGGCGGGGCTCGGGTTTCGGCTGATCGTGGTCACTTGCTTGCGGCCGACTTCATTGCCGTGACGACGTCCTCGGGCGAGCCGTTACCGGCGAAGATCGCGACGATCGCGTCGTTCATCGCGCTGCCGACGGTGCTACCGAAGGCCGTGTCCAACCAGAGCTGGACGTAGCTGGCGTCGGTCGTGGCCTGCAGGATCGACTGGAGCGCGGGGTCGGTCACGGCCGCCGCCGCCTCCGGGGCCACGGGCAGGCCGGTGCCGGTCTCGGCGTAACCCGTCTGCACCTCGGGGCTGACAATGTACTTGAGGAACTCGACGCACTCCGCCGGAGCGTTCTTGGCGCAGGCGAAGCCGTCACCGCCACCGAGGGCCGCGGCCGGGTCACCGGCGGAGCCGGCGATCGCCGGAACGGGGAACCAGCCGATGAACTCGGCGAGCGCCTCCGGGTCGGAGGCGACCGTGTCCAGCGTGCCGCGGTTCCAGTCGCCCATCAGCTCCATGGCGGCCTGTCCGTTGGCGAGCAGTCCGTTGGCGCTGGTCGGGTCGTTCTGACCCGGGGTGGCGATGAAGTTGTCCTGGAACGGCTCGGTGGCGATGAAGGCCTGCAGGTCCTCGCCGGCCTTCACCCAGCACGGGTCGTCGAAGTTCAGCTCCGTCGTGGCCGACCGGAGGGTCTCCACCGAGCAGGCGCGCAGGGCGAAGTTGTACCACCAGTGCGCGGCCGGCCACTTGTCGCCGGCACCGAGCGCGATCGGGATGACGTCGATCGCCTTGAGCTTGGTGACCGCGTCGTTGAGCTCGTCGAAGGTGGCCGGGGGAGCGTCGATGCCGGCCTGGTCGAACAGGTCCTTGTTGTACCAGATGCCCTCGATGCCCATCCGGTACGGCAGGCCGTACTGTCGGCCGTCGGCCTGCCAGATCTCCACCGAGGAGCCGATGTTCTCGACCTCGGCCTGCACCTGGTCGGTGATGTCCTTGAGGTAGTCGGCCTCGGCCTGCTCGCGCAGCTCGCCGCCGCCCCAGGCCTGGAAGATGTCCGGCGGGTCGTTGCTCAGCAGGGCGGCGGGCAGCCGGGTGCGCTGCAGCTGGTTGGTCTCGATCGCCTCGATCTCGATCGTGACGGTCGGGTGGAGCGCGGAGAAGTCGTTGGCGACCTTCTCCCAGTACTCCTTGCCGGGTCCGTCCTGGGAGGCGTTGTGCCACCAGGTCAGGGTCACCGGGTTCTCGTACAGCTCGCCGGCGGGCTCGGTGTTGTCGTCACCGCCGCTGCATCCGGTGGCGAGCAGGGAGCTGGTCAGAAAGAGCGCTAGGACGGCGCCTGCGCGGCGCGGTATTGCCATCGTGATCTCCTCGACTGGTCAGTCGGGTGCTTGGCCTGTCGGGGAGTTTTACAGCCGCGTAACGCGGTGTCAATCGGTATCGATAACGTTTTCGACTCGGCGGTGACGGGCCGCCGCCGGACCCCTATCATCGTCGACGTGGAGTTCTCGCAGCGTGTGAAGATGTCGGACGTGGCCCGGGCGGCCGGCGTCTCCGTGGCGACGGTATCGAAGGTCGTCAACGGTCGCTACGGCGTCGCGCAGGCGACGGTCGAGCGGGTGCAGCAGGTCATCCACCAGCTGGGGTACGAGGCGAGTCTGGGCGCGCAGAGCCTGCGCAGCCATCGCACCAACGTGCTGGGGATCCTGGTGGCCGAGTTCGAACCCTTCTCCACCGAGCTGCTCAAGGGCGCCTCCAAGCAGGTCGCCGGCACCGGCTACCAACTGCTGGCCTACTCCGGCGGGGACGGGGCCGGCACGGCCGTCGGCTGGGAACGCCGGTCGCTGGCCCGGCTCTCCGGCACGCTCATCGACGGTGCCGTGATCGTCACGCCGACCGTGGTGGAGACCAAGCAGGGTTTCCACGTGGTGGCGGTCGACCCGCACACCGGTCCGTCCGGCCTGCCGACCGTCGACTCCGACAACTTCGCCGGCGCCATCCTGGCGACCAACTATCTGCTCTCCCTCGGCCACCGCCGGATCGGGCACATCACCGGCCGGACCGACCTGGAGTCGGCGCGGCTGCGCGAAGCGGGCTTCCGTCAGGCAATGGCCGACGCGGGCGTCCCGGTGGACGAGACCCTGGTGCGGGTCGGTGGGTTCCGCATCGAGAGCGCCGCCGGCGCCGCAGCCGAACTGCTGGCCCTGCCGGACCGACCGAGCGCCATCTTCGCGGGCAACGACCTGTCGGCGATCTCCACCTTGAACGTCGCTCAGGAGATGGGTCTGACGGTGCCCGACGACCTGTCGGTGATCGGGTTCGACAACATCCCGGAGTCGGCGTCGGTCGAGCCGCCGCTGACCACGATCATGCAGCCACTGCAGCGGATGGGGGCGGAGGCGTTGGGTCTGCTCGTCGACCTGATCGCCGGTGTCGAGCGGGACACCCACATCCGGCTGCCGACCGAGCTGGTGGTCCGCGCGTCGTGCCGTCCCCACCATCCGCCGCACGGCGCGGACGTCCCGGCCGCCTCAGCGGCGACGGCCGCCGCAGCCACTCCGAATGGGGACGCTGCGGCACCGGCGGCCGCAGCCACCCCGGACGGAGTCGCCGCAGCACCGGCATCCGCCCAGGTCGGACCCACCGCGCCGGCACCTACCGCCGCGCCGAGCACGTTGGCCTGAGGTCCCGGCGAGACGTCCGGCCGCCACCGGTGGCGCAACCGCATTGAGTGACATGGTCATTACTTTGTCGGACGCCCTATGGTGTTTCCGGCCGGCAGGCGTAAAGGTGATCCTGTCGGAGTCGCATCAGCGACGCGTGGATCGTAGGCGTACCGGAGGGCCGATCGGGTGTTCAGCCGCATTGCCATCGTCAACCGTGGTGAGGCCGCGATGCGGCTCATCCACGCCGTCCGGGAGCTGGCTGCCGAGACCGGGGCGCGGATTGAGACCGTCGCCCTGTACACCGACGTCGACCGTACCGCGACGTTCGTCCGTGAGGCGGACATCGCCTACGACCTCGGGCCGGCGTCCGCCCGGCCGTACCTCGATCTGACGGTCCTGGAACGTGCCCTGGTGGCGACCGGCGCCGACGCGGCGTGGGTCGGCTGGGGTTTCGTCGCCGAGTCCCCGGCGTTCGCGGAGCTGTGCGAGAAGACCGGCGTCACCTTCGTCGGACCGAGCGCGCACGCGATGCGGCAGCTCGGCGACAAGATCGGCGCGAAGCTGATCGCCGAGGAGGTCGGCGTGCCGGTCGCCCCGTGGAGCCGGGGCGCGGTCGAGACCCTGGAGGCCGCCGTGGCGGCGGCGGGCGGCATCGGCTACCCGCTGATGTTGAAGGCGACCGCCGGTGGCGGCGGGCGCGGCATCCGGGTGATCACCAACGAGGCCGAGCTCGTCGACGCGTACGAGCGCACCAGTCAGGAAGCCGCCCGCGCGTTCGGTAGCGGCGTCGTGTTCCTGGAACGGCTGGTCACCGGTGCCCGGCACGTGGAGGTCCAGGTGATCGCCGACGGTCAGGGCACCGCCTGGGCACTCGGCGTACGGGACTGTTCGGTGCAGCGGCGCAACCAGAAGGTGATCGAGGAGTCGGCGTCGCCGGTGCTCAGCCCGGCGCAGGTCGCCGACCTCAAGGCGTCGGCCGAACGGCTCGCCGTCGCGGTCGGCTACCGGGGCGCGGCGACCGTCGAGTTCCTCTACCACCCCGGTGACCGCATGTTCGCGTTCCTCGAGGTCAACACCCGGCTGCAGGTGGAGCACCCGATCACCGAGTCCACCACCGGATTCGACCTGGTCAAGGCGCAGCTGCACGTGGCGTCGGGCGGGCGGCTGGAGGGCGACCCGCCGGTGGAGCGTGGGCACGCCGTCGAGGCCCGGCTCAACGCCGAGGACCCGGACCGCGACTTCGCGCCCTCGCCGGGTCGGATCGCCCGGCTGGACCTGCCCGCCGGGCCCGGGATCCGGGTGGACACCGGGGTCAGCGAGGGCGACACCATTCCCGCCGCCTTCGACTCCATGATCGCCAAGATCATCGCGTACGGACGGGACCGTGACGAGGCGCTCGGCCGGCTGCGCCGGGCGATGGCGAACACCACCGTGATCATCGAGGGCGGTGCGACGAACAAGAGCTTCGTGATCGACCTGCTCGATCAGCCCGAGGTGATCGACGCCAGCGCGGACACCGGGTGGATCGACCGGGTCCGCGGTGAAGGCCGGCTCGTCGCGCACCGGCACGTCGCCGTCGCCCTCGCCGCTGCCGCGATCGAGGGCTACGAAGCCGACGAGCGCGTCGAACGGCAGCGACTGCTGGCCACCGCGTCCGGCGGACGTCCACAGGTGCAGCACGCCAGCGGCCGACCGGTGGACCTCAAGCTGCGCAGCGTCGGCTACCGGGTACGGGTGGCGCGCACCGGCGCGTACCGGTTCCGCGTCGGCATCGAGGTGGCAGACCTCGTGCACAGCGCCGACGTCGAGCTGGACCGTTTCGACCGGCACACCGGGCAGATCGTCGTCAACGGCAGCCGGCACCGCCTGGTCACCGGAACGCACGGGCCGGTGCACCTGATCGAGGTCGACGGGGTGACTCACCGGGTCAGCCGCGACGAGGGCGGCGTGCTCCGCGCACCGATGCCCGCCCTGGTCGTCGCCACCCCGGTGCCGGTCGGTGCCGAGGTCGAGGCGGGCACACCGGTGCTGGTACTCGAGGCCATGAAGATGGAGACGGTGCTGCGGGCACCGTTCAAGGCCCGGCTGAAGGAATCCGCCGTGTCGGTCGGAAACCAGGTCGAGGCGGGTGCACCGCTGCTGAGGTTGGAGCCGGTCGCGGACGACGCGGCAGCCGGTACGGAGACCGGGCCGGCCGCGCCCGTCGAGCTGGACATGCCCGCCGCATCCGGGGCGCTCCCACCGGCCGAACGGTGCCGTCGGGGTCAGGAGGGTCTGCGCGGACTGCTCCTCGGCTTCGACGTCGACCCGCACGACGACCGCCGCGTCCTCGACGACTATCTCGTCGCGCGCCGGGCCGCCGCCGAGGACGGCGACCGGCCGTTGGCCGCTGAGATCGATCTCATCGAGGTCTTCGCCGACCTCGCCGAGCTGAGCCGCAACCGGCCGACCGATGCCGACGGCGGTGACGGGCACGTCCACAGCGACCGCGAGTACTTCCACACCTACCTGCAGAGCCTCGACGTCGAACGGGCCGGCCTGCCGGACGCCTTCCAGACCAAGCTCGCCAAGGCGCTCAGCCACTACGGCGTCACCGATCTGGAGCGCTCCGCCGATCTCGAAGCCGCTGTTTTCCGGATCTTCCTCGCACTGCAGCGTGCCGCCGCCGACGCCACGGTCGTCGCCACACTGCTGCGCGCGTGGCTGCGGGAGCCGCCGCCCGGCCAGTCGTTGCACGAGCCCGCCGGTCTCGCCCTGGAGCGACTGGTCGCCGCCACGCAGGTCCGCTTCCCGGTAATCGCCGACCTTGCCCGAGGCGTGGTGTTCGCCTGGTTCGCCCAGCCGTTGCTGCGCCGCAACCGGGCCACCGTCTACGCCCGGGTCCGCGCGCACCTGCGTCACCTGGACGCCCATCCGGACACGCCGGAGCGCGCCGAACGCATCGCCGACATGGTCCGCAGCACCGAACCGCTGGTCCGGCTACTCGGCCAGCGGATCGTCCGTGACCACCTCGACAACGCGGTCATGCTGGAGGTGCTGACCCGCCGGTACTACGGCAACAAAGGGCTCACCGCGGTCCACGCCCACCAGGTCGCCGGCTGCACCTTCGTGGTCGCCGAGCGGGCGGACTCGAGCGTGGTCACCGCCGCCGTGGCCATCGATGCCCTGGGCACCGCCCTCGACGGACTCGCGGAGCTTGCCGGTGGCCGGGAGTCCATCGACGTCGATATGTATCTCGCCTGGGAGAACCAGCCGGAGGACTTCGACGCGATGGCGGCGGCGCTGCTCGACGTCGTCGCCGCGCACCCGCTGCCGCCGCAGGTCCGCCGGGTGACCACCACCATCGCGGGCCGCGCCGGCGCGGTGATGCACCACCACTTCACGTTCCGCCCGTCGAGCCGGGGAATGGTCGAGGAACGGCTGATCCGCGGCCTGCACCCATACATCGCGCAGCGCATGCAGCTGGAACGGCTGCGCAAGTTCGACCTGACCCGGCTGCCCTCGCTGGACGAAGAGGTCTACCTTTTCCAGTGCGTCGCGCGGGAAAACCCGTCGGACCAGCGTCTCGTCGCGTTCGCGCAGGTACGCGACCTGACTCAGCTGCGTGACCACGATGGACGCCTGGTGTCGCTGCCGACCACCGAGGACACCGTCGCGGCCTGCCTCGACTCGATCCGCCGGGCCCAGTCGCGCAGACCGTCGAAGACCCGCTTCACCACCAACCGGATCGTGATCTACGTCTGGCCGCCGAACGACCTCACCCGCCAGGAGATGGAGATGATCGCCGGGCGGATGCGCCCGACGACCGCGGGCGCCGGACTGGAAGAGATCCTGTTCATCGGGCGCCAACGGGACCGGGTGACCGGCGAGCTGACGAAGATGGCGGTACGAATCGCCTTCGACGCCACCGGCGGCGCCGAACTGGTCGTCGGCGAGCCGCCGGTCGAGCCGGTCGAGCCGTTGGACGACTACCGGCTGAAGGTGCTGCGGGCGAGCAGCCGCAACACGGTGTACCCGTACGAACTGACCGGCCGGCTCGGCGACTTCGTCGAGCACGACCTCGACGCCGACAACGCGTTGGTGCCGGTCGACCGGCCGAAGGGGGGCAACAGCGCGGCGATCGTCGCCGGTGTGGTCAGCACGGCCACCACCCGTCACCCCGAGGGTGTCACCCGGGTCGTGCTGTTCGGCGATCCCACGAAGTCGCTCGGCGCCCTGTCCGAGCCGGAGTGCCGCCGGATCATCGCGGCCCTGGACCTGGCCGAGCGGATGCGGGTGCCGGTGGAGTGGTACGCGCTGTCGGCCGGGGCCCGGATCTCCATGGAGTCGGGCACCGAGAACATGGACTGGGTGGCCGCCGCGCTCAAACGGATCGTCGAGTTCACCCAGGCCGGTGGTGAGATCAACATCGTGGTCGCGGGCATCAACGTCGGCGCCCAGCCGTACTGGAACGCTGAGGCGACGATGCTCATGCACACCAAGGGCATCCTGGTGATGACGCCGGACTCGGCGATGGTGCTCACCGGCAAGCAGTCGCTGGACTTCTCCGGCGGGGTGTCCGCCGAGGACAACTTCGGCATCGGCGGCTACGACCGGGTGATGGGTCCGAACGGGCAGGCGCAGTACTGGGCGCCGAGCCTGACCGCCGCGCGGGACGTGCTGCTGGCCCACTACGACCACACGTACGTCGTACCGGGCGAAACCGGGCCCCGGCGGGCGACCACCACCGACCCCACCGACCGCGACGTCTCCACCTTCCCGCACACGGTGGCCGGCAGCGACTTCACCACTGTCGGTGAGATCTTCTCGGCCGAGGCCAACCCGGACCGCAAGAAGCCGTTCGACATCCGGACCGTGATGCGGGCGCTGGCCGACCAGGACCACCCGGTGCTGGAACGCTGGGCGGGCATGGCCGACGCGGACACCGCCGTCGTGCAGGACGTGCATCTCGGCGGCATCCCCGTCTGCCTGCTCGGCATCGAGTCGCGGACGGTGCCGCGGCGTGGCTTCCCGCCCACCGACGGTCCGGACACCTACACCGCCGGCACGCTGTTCCCGCAGTCGTCGAAGAAGGCGGCGCGGGCGATCAACGCGGCCAGCGGCAACCGGCCGCTGGTGGTACTGGCCAACCTGTCGGGCTTCGACGGCTCGCCAGAGTCGATGCGCAAGCTGCAGTTGGAGTACGGCGCCGAGATTGGCCGGGCGATCGTGAACTTCCGTGGGCCGATCGTGTTCTGTGTGATCTCGCGGTACCACGGTGGCGCGTTCGTGGTCTTCTCGAAGGCGTTGAACCCCGCCATGACGGTGCTCGCGCTGGAAGGTTCGTTCGCCTCGGTGCTCGGTGGCGCTCCCGCCGCCGCAGTGGTGTTCTCCGGCGACGTGGACGCCCGTACCGCGCGCGACCCGCGAATCCGGGACCTGGAGGCGCGGGTGGCTGCGGCGGCCGGGACCGATCGCGCCGCGTTGGCCGCCGAGCTCGACGAGTTGCGCTCGTCGGTACGGGCGGAGAAGCTGGGCGAGGTGGCCACCGAGTTCGACCGGATCCACGACATCCAGCGCGCCGTGGAGGTGGGCTCGGTGGATGCCGTCATCGGCGCCGCCGAACTGCGCCCGCGGATCATCGCCACCATCGAATCCCGGCTGCCGGAGGGGCGGTGACAGCGAACCTTCCGACCGGGCGGTAGGATTGTCGGGCTCCGAGTGGAGCGGGAAGCGGAGGCCACCGATGGCTCGTGCGACGTCCAACCGCCCGGCGGCGACCCGGCGCAGGCAACGCTGGGCCGACGGCTACGACCCGGAGAACACCCGCAAGTCGTTGATCGCCAGCGCGCTGGAACTGTTCGGGCGTCGGGGTTTCGACCGGACGTCGGTACAGGAGATCGCCGACCAGGCCGGGCTGACCAAGGGCGCCTTCTACCACCATTTTGAGAGCAAGGACGACCTGCTGCGGCACATTCAGGAGGAGTACCTGGAGGCGCAACTGGCCGCGATCCAGCAGATCGAGTCCGGCAGCGACGACCCGACGGTACGGGTGGCGGAGCTCATCCGGTTCAGCCTGACCAGCGTGGCCGAGTACCGGGCACACGTGACGATCTTCTACCAGGAGCGGCGGTACCTCACGGGAGACATGTTCGCCGAGGTGACGCGCAAGCGCGACGCGGTGGAGGCGGCCTTCGCCGGCATGGTCTCCGACGGTATCGCCCGTGGCGTCTTCCGCGCGGACATGGACCCGCGGATCGTCACCTTCGGGCTGGTGGGCATGTGCGCCTGGGCGTACCAGTGGCTCAACGTCGACGGTCCGCTCAGCATCGACGAGGTGGCGCGCCAGTTCAGTGCGATGGTGCTCGATGGTCTCCGCTGAACCGTGCGGGGCCGGTCAGCCGGCGAGCAGCTGGCGGGCCATGACGACCCGTTGCACCTGGTTGGTGCCCTCGTAGATCTGGGTGATCTTGGCGTCGCGCATCATCCGTTCCACCGGGAAGTCACGGGTGTACCCGTAGCCGCCGAGCAGTTGGACGGCGTCGGTGGTGATCTTCATCGCCGCGTCGGAAGCGAAGCACTTGGCTGCCGCGCCGAAGTAGGGCAGGTCCGGCTCGCCCCGCTCGGACCTGCCGGCGGCCGCGTAGGTGAGCTGCCGTGCCGCCTCCAGGGTCATGCCCATGTCCGCGAGGAGGAACTGGACACCCTGGAAGTCGGCGATGGCCCGGCCGAACTGCTGTCGTTGCCGTACGTAACCCAGGGCGTAGTCCAGCGCGCCCTGGGCGATGCCCAGGGCCTGAGCGGCGATGGTGACCCGGGTGTGGTCCAGCGTCCGCATCGCCGTCGCGAAGCCGGTTCCCGGCGCGCCGATGATCCGGTCCGCCGGGACGCGGACGTTGTCGAGGTACACCTCGCGGGTCGGGGATCCTTTGATGCCGAGCTTGCGCTCCGGTGCGCCGAAGCTGACCCCGGGATCGGACCTCTCCACCACGAAGGCGGAGATGCCGCGCGAGCGTGCCGCCGGGTCGGTGACGGCGAAGACCGTGTAGTACTCGCTCAGTCCGGCGTTGGTGATCCAGCGCTTGACCCCGTTGAGCACCCAGGAGTCGCCGTCGCGTTCGGCGCGGGTCCGCATGCCGGCCGCGTCGCTGCCGGCGTCGGGTTCGGACAGGCAGTACGAGAACATCGCCTCGCCCCGGGCGACCGGTGGTAGATACCGCTGCTTGACGTGCTCGCCGGCGGCGAGCAGCAGCGGCATGGTCCCGAGCTTGTTGCCGGCCGGGATCAGCGAGGAGGTGGCACATGCCCGCGCCACCTCCTCGATGACGATCGCGGTGGCGAGTGCGTCCGCACCGGCGCCGCCGTACTCGACGGGGATGTGCGGGGCGTGGAAGTCGGCGGCGCGCAGCGCGTCGTAGGAGGCCTGCGGAAACTCGGCGTTCTCGTCGGCGGCCGCCGCGTGCGGCGCGACCTTGTCATCGCACACCTCTCGTACGGCCTGCCGCACTGCTGCGTGCTCCTCGGGCAGCTGGTACGCCTCGAACACCACGGAACCTCCCTGCTCAGCCATCCGGAAGCTGATGATACCATCCGGTCGGAATGAAGAAGGCCGCCAATGGCCCGTTCGCCAACTGGAGTGACCATGCGAACCGCATCACGGACGATCGTGCGCAGCCCGGGTGACCTGCTCGACCTGGTCGGCACGGAGCTGGGGGCCAGCGCACCACAGGTGGTGACCCAGCGGCAGATCGACCAGTTCGCCGACGTCACCGGGGACCACCAGTGGATCCACGTCGACGTCGAGCGGGCGCGGACCGGCCCGTTCGGCACCACCGTCGTGCACGGATTCCTGACCCTGGCGCTCGTCCCGCGCCTGCTCGCGGACATCCTCGAGGTGCAGACCTTCGCCATGGGTGTCAACTACGGGCTGGACCGGGTCCGGTTCGTCCGACCCTTGCCGCCCGGTGTGCCGGTCCAGGGCACCGCGACGCTGGTGTCGGCCCAGCCGATCACCGCCGTCCCCGGTACCGGGGACGGTGTGCAGGCCAAGGCTTCGGTGACGGTGGAGTTCGCCGACGGGTCGACGCCCTGCTGCGTGGCCGAGATCCTGTTCCGGTACTACAGCTGAGTCGCGTCGGCGTTTGGCGACGGCGCGACGTCCTCACCCCGCTCACTCGGTCGCGGTGGCCGACGGGCTGACGAACCGACCCCGGTAGAACGACAGCGCCGGCACGTTCGTCGGCTTCAGGTGCACGTGGTCGATGTCGAGCAGGAAGATGACATGGTCGCCGCTGGTGATCACCTCGTCACGTCGGCCGGCGAGCACCGCCGGTGTGCCGGGCAGCAGCGGAACCCCGTCCGGGCCGGGCAGCCAGGACACCCCGGCGAGTTTCTCCGCGCCGGTCAGCCCGGACGTGGCGAACCGGCGCGCCACGTCCTCCTGGTCCCGGCTGAGGATGTGGATGGCGATCCGGTCGGATCCGACCAGGGCCGGGAAGCTGGACGAGGAACTGGTCACGCAGAACAACACCTTCGCCGGCTGCAGTGAGACCGAGGTGAACGAGTTCACGGTCAGCGCGGCGACGCCGCCCTGGGCGGTGATCGCGGTGACCGCGGTGACACCGGTGGGGAAGTGACCACACACCTGACGGAACTCCGTCGAATCGAACAGTGGCTCGGCCGTCATCGGATTCCTTCCGTGGATACTCCGGCCTTCAGGCCGGGGAGGAAACGGAACTCCTGCGGAGCAGGGCAGGGAAAGCCGATCCGCCGCCGGGGCGGATCGGCGTCCACCCCACACGCGACCCCACGGCTCACGACCGAATCGTTAGACTGTGGACTGTGTCCAGGACCGTGAAGCGGGCGTTCAGGTACCGCTTCCACCCCACCCCCGGGCAGGCCGCCGAGCTCGCCCGGACGTTCGGTTGTGTCCGGCTGGTCTACAACATGGCCCTGGCCGCCCGCACCGAGGCGTGGACCCTGCGTCGGGAACGGGTCACCTACAACGCCACGTCGGCGATGCTCACCGGGTGGAAGAAGACCGACGAACTGGCGTTCCTCAACGACGTCTCCTGCGTCCCTCTGCAGCAGGCGCTGCGGCACCTGCAGACCGCGTTCACCAACTTCTTCGCCAAACGGGCCCGGTACCCGACGTTCAAGTCGAGGAAGCGGTCGCGGCGGTCGGCGGAGTACACGGCCAGCGCGTTCCGGTGGCGCGACGGCCGCCTCACCCTCGCCAAGATGTCTGATCCGTTGGATATCGTGTGGTCCCGGCCACTCCCGGAGGGTGCGGTGCCGTCGACGGTGACGGTGTCGCAGGACCCGGCGGGCCGCTGGTTCGTGTCCCTGCTCTGCGACGACCGGATCGAACCGGCCCCTGCCACCACCGCCGTGGTGGGGGTCGACGCCGGCCTCGACAGCCTGTTCACCCTGTCCACCGGGGAGAAGATCCCCAACCCGAGGCACGAACGCCGCGACCGCGATCGGCTGGCCCGCGCCCAGCGGAACCTCGCACGCAAGGCCAAAGGCTCCGCGAACCGGGCCAAGGCCCGGTTGGCGGTGGCCCGGGTTCATGCCCGGATCGCCGACCGCCGCCGCGACCACCTGCACAAGTTGACCACTCGGCTCGTTCGTGAAACCCAAACGATCGTGATCGAGGACCTGACCGTCCGCACCATGACGGCCAACCACAGTCTGGCCCGCGCCATCTCGGACGCGGGCTGGCGGCAGTTCCGCACCATGCTGGAGTACAAAACGCGCTGGTACGGCCGGGACCTGGTGGTCGTGGACCGCTGGTTCCCGTCGACCCGACTGTGCTCCGCCTGCGGCGTACTGGCCGACCGGATGCCGTTGACGGTCCGGTCGTGGACCTGCCGGTGCGGGCAGGCCCATGACCGGGACGTGAACGCGGCCCGGAACATTCTCGCGGAGGGGCTCTCCGTGATTGCCTGTGGAGGCGGTGTAAGACCTCACCGGGAGTCCTCCTCTCGGACGGGGCGGTCGTCGGTGAAGCAGGAACCCCCTGGGGCGACCCAGGGAATCCCCGTCCTTAGGGCGGGGAGGATTGTCAACGGGGCTTGCGCCATTCGGTGCTGATGGACGGGTAGAGGATCGGCGCGGGCTGCTGGGACAGCGCCATGGCGGTCGCCGGGTCACCGGCGTCCGGGGTCGGCATCTGGTACGCGGCGAGGGTCGGCACCGTGCTGCGCATGAAGGACCGCAGCGAGGCGAGGACCGAGTCGCGGCCCGGGGAGCCGGTGACCGGGTCGGCGGTGGTGCCGGCCGGCAGCTGGTCGAGGTCGATGCCGAGCGAGGCGAGCTGGGCGACGATGAACGTGTTCAACTCGTCGTCGGTCGGAGGGGTGGGGGCCATGGAACCTCCTGGCGGTGAAGCGGTGGCCACAATCTCCGGCCGGTTGATGTCGGCACCGTGACGCAACTGTCACGTGATCATGAATCCGCGCAGCTCAGGCCAGGTTGGCAGGTCATTCTGTCGGCAGTGGTACGGATTGCCAGCTGGTTCCGTCGACGGTGACCGCGCCGGGCGCGCCGGGCTGCCCGGCTGAGACCCACAGCCGTCCCGGCAGGGCGCCGAGCTCGCCGTACGGGCCGGCGGTGCCGGCGGTGAAGGTCGTGCCGTCGTCGTCGCTGGTCCACGTCGGCACCGTGTGCCGGCCGAGGCCACCCACCAGCAGCCGGCCGTCGTCGCCGACGGTGAGCGCGCTTTGGTCCAGCCTGGGCAGCGGTATGGCCAGGTCCTGCCAGCTGCGTGCGCCGTCGGTGGTACGCCACAGCACCGGTCGGGCGGCCGACGAGCCGGTCCCGCCCGCGTCGAACGGGTCGAACAGGACGAACGCCTGCCGGGCGTCGCGGGCCGCGAGGCCGGCGACCAGGGCGCCGGCCGGCCCGGCGGTGACCCGCCAGCTGGCGCCCCGGTCGGTGCTGACCGCGACCACGGTGCCCGGTCCGGTTCCGGCTTGTCCGGCGGTCCAGATCGCCCCGTCCGGGGCCACGTACACCCGCCCGCCGACCGTCGGCGGGTCGGCCAGCCGGTACACCGTGCCGTCGACCGGGTCGACCGCGACCGGCGGGCGCAGATCAGCGCAGCGGGTCAGGCAGTCCACCGGCTGCGCTCCGGGTGGGAACGCGGAGACGGTGCGGGCCGTGGCGGTGGCGTCCCGCCAGGTCCGGCCGGCGTCGGTGGACACGTGGTCGTTGACGCCGACACCGACCAGGAAGACGTCCGGGGTGAGGCTGAACGCCACCGCCCGGGACACCGGGTGGCCGTCCGCGTCGTGCAGGCAGTCCGCCGTGGTGTCCGGTCCGTTCAACGGCAGCCACGTTGATCCGGCGTCGTCGCTGCGAGTGAACCGGAACCGGCAGTCCTCGCCGGGGCCGTCGACACCCACCACGGTCCGGTCGTCCCAGACGGTGATCCGCAGCGGGCCGGGTGGCGCGGGGCCGTCGGACCGGTGACGGCCCACCGTGGCGGCCAGGCCCGGGGCGACCAGCGCCACCAGCAGCAGGCCGAGCGCGGCGGCGACGATCATGGTCCGCCGTCGGCGTCGGGCCCGTGCCCGGAGCCGGTCCAGCGCCGGCTGGATCACCGCTTCGCTGATCCGCTCCCGGTCGAAGGTGGTCAGCCGCAGGTCAGGCATGGCTGCTCCGGGTGTAACTGGTCGACGTGTCGACGAGCAGACCGGCGAGGGCCGTCCGGCCTCGGGAGAGTCGCGACTTGACGGTGCCCTCGGTGACGCCGAGCGCGTCGGCGACCTCGGCGACCGGCAGGTCGGCCAGGTAGTGCAGGGCGATCGCGTGTCGTTGCCCGGCCGGCAGCTGGCGCAGCGCCCGCATCAGCGCGACGTGCTCGGCCGAGCTGTCGGCGATCAGCCGTTCGGTGTCGACCGGGGCTGCCAGCCGGGGTAGCAGCCGGGCGAGAACGGCTTGGCGTCGGTGCCGGCTGCGGGCGACGTTGACCGCCACCCGGCGTAGCCACGCCTCCGGGTTGTCCAGCTCGGCGAAGCGGTGCGGGGCGAGCAGGGCGCGGACGAACGCCTCCTGCACCGTCTCCTGTGCCTCGCCCAGGTCGCCGGTGACGGCGTACAGCTGCACGACGAGCCGCCGGTAGCTGCCGGCGTACACCTGGCCGACGACGTCGTCGGGGTGCGCCAGGCCGCCGCCGTCGGCGTCCGGCGGGGATTCTCCCATGCAGTGCCCGACTCCCCGGCGGTCCGGAAGGTTCCATCCGTCGGCCGGTGGGCGGCTCAGCCGGTGTCGCCGGTCGGGGTCGCCGGGGCCGGATGGCAGCCGGGCGGGTCCTCCGGCTGCGCCCGGCCACAGTAGAAGACCTCCTGCGGTTCCTGGTCGACCTGCGGCACGCTGGCCACATACATCAGCGACAGTCGCTTCTCCACCGGCTCGCCGGTGTCCGCCGAGAACCGGGTAGGCCCGGTCACCCCCGGGTACGCCGCTGCGGCGTTCTGCCGCAGCACCTCGGTGAAGACCGCGACCGGGCTGACCGCCCGCGCGTCCCACGGCCGGGAGCCGACGTTCAGCCGGGCGGCGAGCTGCTCCACCGCCGCGATCAGCATCATCGTCGCGTCGTAGGCCAGCGCCACGCGTTCGCCTACCGGCGGCCCGGAGCCGTCCACGCACCGCCGTTCGCCGAGCAGGTCGTCGCGCCGGATCAGGTCGAGGAACCGTCGGCGTGACTCGTCGGCGACCGCGTCGGTCACCAGCCGGGTGCACATCGCCAACGCGGCCTTCGACACGTACGTCACCGGCAGGTTGCCCGGCGCGTTCGCCCGCAGTTGATGGTTGGCCAGGTACCGGTTGACCGAGTCGTCGGCCACCAGATGCAGCGGAGGATTGTTCCGGCAGCCCCGCAGCGCCTCCAGGAACTCGTCGAACTCCGAGTACCGGCCGGCGAAGAAGAGCAGACCGGGGTAGCCGCACTCGTGACCGAGCGAGTCGCCCACCCGGAAGGCCCGCGCGGTGGCCTGCTCGCCGAGCCGGTCGGTCAGGCCGGTGACCAGCGTGTTGACGTACAGGTCGTCGGCGAGTGGGCTGTTGTCGCCGGTGGTGTAGTAGATGTGCGCCTCGGACAGGCCGAGCTCCCGGGTGGCGTACGCCGACACCAGTTCGGCCTGGTCCGCGTTGGGCGGGACCATCTGCAGGTACAGCCGCGAGTTGCGGTGCAGCCCGTCGGCGGACAGCGTCGGCGCGACCGCCGGCAGCCCCACCTCGTTGAGTCGCCGCAGGGCCCGTGCCGTGGTGGTGCGGCTCTCCACCAGGCCGACCACGCCGACCACCGTCGGATCCCGGCGGGCCAGCCCGGCCAGCAGCTCCACCGTCCGCTCCGCGTGTCGCATCTGCTTGCCGCCGTTGGCCACCACGATGCGCAGCAGCGCCTGGCCGTCGGTGCTCGCCGACGCCTTCATCCGGGCGTACTGGGCGACCGCCATCCCTTCCAGCTCTTCGCGTTCGGAGACGTAGGAGACCTCCCGGGGACCGGTCCGCTGGCCGGTCATGATGCCCAGATAGACCAGCGTCATCAGTGGGCGGCGGCGCTGGCTGCTCCGCCAGACCTGCATGACCTCCTCGTTCTGCCGGAAGATGCGCTCCTGCACCCCGCGTAACGCCTCCTGGCCCGGGTCGTGGTTGAACACGTACGCCAGGTTGTCGCTGTAGCCGATGCACTCCCCGTCGATCAGCCGCAGCGAGATCTCGCCCTGCCCCGGGCGCGGCAGGCAGCCCGGACCCCACCGCCCGCCGGCCCAGAACAGTCCACCGGCGAGCAGGGCCAGGACCACGGCGGCGGCGACGGTTCGCCGGGCCCACCACGGTGGCGCCGGCGGTGCCAGGTCGGCGGCGGTCGGGTGCCCGTACCGGTCGTCGGGGTCGGCGGTCGCCGCCAGCGGCAGGATCCATGCGTCGGCGCGGCGTAGCCGCCGCTGCTCCGGCAGGGCGTCGCGCCACTCGTCGAGTCCGATGTCCACCTCGGTCAGCCGGATCGGGGTCGCAGCGTCCGGTACCGGGGTGTAGCCCTCGGCCGCGGTGGCCAGGATCAGCAGGGGGTCCCACCGGCCGGTCTCGTTGCGGACATCGTTGACCAGCCGCAGCAGGGCGTGTCCGGCGTTGCCCGGGGCGACGTCGCGCAGCAGCAGCACCGGATAGGCGGTGCGCTGCCAGCCGTTCGGTGACCAGACACGGCGCAGATGTCCGGCGCGCAGGTCCTCCAGGAAGGCGTGCACGAGCAGTTTGCGCACCTGCTCGGGCTGTTCCCCGGTACGCAGGTCGGTGGTGAGTCGTTCGGCGAAGCCGATGAAGGTGCCGCTCTGTCGTGGCGCGAGGTATTGCTGGCGCATGAACCAGCGGTACCGGCCGCCGATCACCGGTAGGCGTCCGGACAACGCGGCCCGGAAGACCACGTCCGGGACCGCCCGCAGGACCAGCCAGAGCAGCAGCCGGTACGCGGTGGCGAACATGGTCTCGGCGTCCGAGGCGCCGCTCAGGTTCTCGGCGGCCGGCCGGCGGCGCCAGTCGCGGAGCATCTGGGTGAGCCGGGCCCGGCGTTCGGTGACCTCGACGTCGGCCAACCGCTGGTCCATCAGCCAGCGGGCCAGCGGATAGTGGCGGAAGGTGAACGGCTCACCGCCGAACGCGTCGAGGGCGAGCTGGTGGTGCATCGCGTCGAGCAGCGGGCGGATTCCTGCTCCGTCGGGGAACTCGGCGGCGTCGACGTCGACATGCGGCACTCGGCGGTGGGCCGGCCGGCGTAGCCGGCGCAGCAGCCCGGCATGCACCTCGGACCCGGCGGCGCCAACGGCCACAACGACCGGCAGATCGTGCTCGCCGCGCCGGGGCCGGCGCAGTAGTCGGCCGACGAGGGTCAGCAATTCGGCCACGCCCCGGGAGGCGAGCCGGTCACGTGCCCGGTTCGCACCGGCCTCCATGGTCACCTCGGCACTCCGATCCTGCGGTCGAGCGGACGGTCCATCCAGTGTCGGTCAGGCTGCCACCTGCTGGCTTGCGGACCGGACGATTAGGGCAGAATGCCCGGCGGTCTGACGGGAATCCGTCAGGTCCGTCGGCAAGGTAGGGATGATGATCCGCTGTCCCGAGCCGCGCCGGTAGGAAGATGAATGCGGATAAGACCGGCGTGGATGATTAAAGTGGATCTTCGACTGTCCCGGGCGGACATCATCTGGAAACCTTCGTCAGTACTATCACTGACATGTCACGTCGAGAACGGCTCGCGGACCCGACGGCCGCCCAGGAGTTGGGCGGGGCTGCGGACGGGGTGCGGTCGGGGACGCAGGATCCCGGGTCGGTAATGGACTCCGCCGCCGCGCCGCCGCGTCGCCGTCGCCGCGGGCTACGGATCGTTCTGACGGTGCTCGTGGTCCTGACGCTGCTCGGTGGCGGTGGACTGCTCGCCGGTGGGTTCTACCTGCGGTCGATCGAGTCCGGGATCGAGCGGGTGGAGGCGTTCGTGGACGTGCCGGAGGAGTTCCGGCCGGAAAAGGTGACCACCGCCACGAACATCCTCATCCTCGGCAGCGATACCCGGGACCCGCAGAGCACGTCGGGCTCCCGCAGTGACACGATCATCCTGGCGCACATCGCGGCCGACCGGCAGAGCGCCCAGCTGATCTCCATTCCCCGGGACACCTGGGTCTTCGTGCCGGAAAACCAGGAAGGAACATACGGCGGACGGGAAGCGAAGATCAACGCCGCGTATGCCTGGGGTGGTATCCCGCTGATGGTGCAGACCGTCGAGGAGTTCACCGGAGTACGGGTGGACAACGTCGCCCTGGTGGACTTCGCCGGATTCCGGGAGATCGTCGACGCGCTCGGCGGGGTCGAGATCGACGTCGAGGAGGCGTTCACCTCCAACCATTCCCTCAACCCTGACAACCGACGGTCGTTCGCCGCCGGCCCGCAGACGATGGACGGCGCGGCGGCCCTCGACTACGCCCGCGAGCGGTACGCCTTCGCCGATGGCGACTTCGCCCGGATCCGCCACCAGCAGCAGGTCATCAAGGCCATCCTGGAGAAGGCGGCCTCCGGTGGGGTGCTGTCCAGCCCGGCCACGCTGAACTCGTTCATCCGGGCCACGGCCGACGCGGTGGCGGTCGACGAGACGTTGTCCCTGCTCGACTTCGGCATGGACCTGCGACACCTGCGCGGCGACGACCTCACCTTCGTCACCAGCCCGACCGAGGGCACCGGTCGGGTCGGTGACGAGAGCGTGGTGTTCGCCGACACCGAGGCGGCCGACTCCTTCTACGACGCGGTCCGTCGCGACGCGGTCGACGAGATCCTCGCCGCTGCGCGGTGACCTCCGGCGCCGACCACCAGCCCCGCTCCACCGAACCGGGAAGGCATGGCCAAGTCGTGGAAGCCCCGTTGCTGCCGCTGGTGCCCCGGCCACGGCCGGACGAGGGGCCGGACCCGTCGACTGGCGCCACCGCGGTCCTGCCGTACGCCGGTTCGCGGGCGTCGAGCCGCACCCGGCCGCTCCGGGCCTGGATGATCGCCGCCCCGGTGGACCTCGCCGCGTTGCTCGCTCCGCTGCTGATCTCCGACCGTTACTGGCGGGGCACCCTGTTCATGGCGGCGTTGACCATCGCCGTCTTCGCGTTCAGCGGGCTCTACCGGGCCAGACGCCATGTCAGCTTCCTCGACGAACTGCCGACCCTGTGTGGACGCCTGCTCACCGCGTCCGGCACCGTCGCGATCATCGCCGGGTTGCGGCACGACTCGGTGGAGTACGTGGCCGACCTGATGCGAGGGATCGCCGTTTCGGCCGTACTGCTGATCATCGGACGCTCGGTCACCCGGGCGGTGGTGGTCTTCGCCCGCCGCCGCCGCTGGGTCGAACACAACGCCCTGATCCTGGGCAGCGGTCCGGTCGCAGCCGAGCTGGCCCGGCTGATGCGCCGCTACCCCAGCTACGGCCTACGGTTCGCCGGCTGCGTGGACTCGGCCGCCCGGCAGACCGACGGTGCGTCGTTGCCGCTGGTCGGGACCTTCGACGACCTCGGCCGGCTGATCGACATGGTCGAGTGCGACGTGCTCATCATCGCCGATCCGGACTGCCCCGAAGCCGGGCTGATGGATCTGCTGCGCCGACCCGAGTGCGCCAGCCAGGACCTCTGGGCGGTGGCCAGACTGTGGGGGTCGGGATCGTACGGGCGGCAACCCGACCACATCGGCGCGATCCCGCTGGTCCACGTGCGGCACATCGCCCTGTCCGGTCCGCGCTGGATGGTGAAGCGGGCCTCCGACGTGGCACTCGCCTCGGTGGCGCTGGTCCTGCTCAGCCCGGTGCTGGCGCTGTGCGCACTGGCGACCTTCATCGACGGCGGCCGGGGGATCTTCTTCCGGCAGGAGCGCATCGGCCAGCACGGCCGGACCTTCAACGTGATCAAGTTCCGGTCGCTGCGCCCCGAGACCGACCAGGAGGCCCGGACCACCTGGTCGATCGCCGATGACCGCCGGGTCAGCCTGATCGGACGGTTCATGCGACGTACGTCGCTAGACGAGCTGCCGCAGCTGTGGAACATTCTGCGCGGCGACATGACCGTGGTCGGTCCCCGGCCGGAACGTCCGTACTTCGTGGCGAAGTTCTCCGCCGAGCTGCCCGGCTACGCCTCGCGCCACCGGGTCCCGGTGGGACTCACCGGGCTGGCTCAGGTCAGCGGCCTGCGGGGGGACACGCCGATCTCCGACCGGGCCCGGTTCGACAACTTCTACATCGAGCACTGGTCGCTGTGGCTGGACATCAAGGTGGTGCTGCGTACCGTCGCCGAGGTGCTCCGTGGCCGCGGGCGCTGATCCAGCCGACCGGCACACCGACGCAGACGAGGGGAGCTCACGGAGTTGACGACACCACTTGCCGGCCGTTCGGTCGCACTCGTCCATGAGTGGTTCGGCGACACCGGCGGGTCGGAGCAGGTGTTCCGGCGGATCGCCGACCTCGTCCCGCACGCCCAACGGTTCGTGCTCTGGTCCGACCCCGGGGTGACCGACCAGGGCCTGCGGGAATCCTGGCTGGCCCGGACACCGCTGCGCCGCAGCAAGACCCTCGCCCTGCCGCTGATGCCGCTGGTGTGGCGGACCCTGAGTCGGGAGCACTTCGACGTGGTCCTGTCGTCCAGCCACGCCTTCGCACACACCGTACGGCTCGGTGCGCCGGGGCGCACCCGGCATCTGAGCTACGTCCACTCGCCGGCCCGCTACGTGTGGAGCCCCGACTACGACGGCCGCGGCTCCGGCCGGCTGCTCGCCCTGCCCCGGCGGGCCCTGCAGACGGTGGACGTGCGGCTCAGCCGGCACGTCGCCAGCTACGCCGCGAACTCCCGTGAGGTGCGGGACAGAATCCGGCGGTTCTGGCACCGCGACGCGGTGGTCATCCATCCGCCGGTCGACGTCGACTTCTTCGCCACCGCCCAGCCGGACGACCCCGTCGCGCAACGCGACTACCTGCTCGGGGTGGGGCGCTGGATCCCGTACAAGAACTTCGATCTGATCATCTCGATCGCCGCGGCCGCCCGGATGCCGGTGGTCGTCGCCGGCTCCGGGCCCCAGGAGGCCAATCTGCGCCGGCACGCCGACCGGGTTGGTGCCGAGGTGACCTTCGAGGTACGTCCGGACCGGGCCCGGCTGCGGCAGCTCTACCGGGGTGCCCGGGCGCTGCTCTTCCCGGTGCACGAGGACTTCGGCATCATTCCGGTCGAGGCCCAGGCCTGCGGTACGCCGGTCCTCGGGCTGCGCCGTGGCGGGCTGCTGGAGACCGTCGTCGACGGTGCGACCGGACACCTCGTCGACTCGACCCGGGCCGACGACTACGTCCCGCTGCTGCGTCGGCTCGACCAGCTCGACGCCGCCGGCATCCAGGCACACGCCAAGTCGTTCGCCGCGGCCGAGTTCGCCGCGAAACTCGCCGACTGGATCGAAGCCGAGTGTCGGTGACGGCACCACCGCCAGCCGACTACAGCAGCAGCGAACTGCGGAGATAGTTCGCGATCATGCGCAGCGGGCTGGCCCCGTCGGCCGGGCCGGTCAGTCGCAGCACCAGCTGCCGGTCGATCGACCCGTCCTGCCCGCCGCGCCAGTAGGCGACCATCACCAGACCGTGCCGCCGCTCACCGTCGACCTGCAGCGTGCTGATTTCGGCGTACGCGGTCGCGATGCCTGCCTGCAGCCACCGCTGACTCCACGCCTCCTCGGCCTGGCGCATCCTCGCCTGCCGGTCCGGGGTGCACCGCTGTGGACAGGGCCGGACCACGACCTCGCCACCGACCTCCTGCTGCTGCTCGCCGAACGTGCCGCTGCACCGCAGCCGGCGGATCTGCGGGGCCCCGTCGTCCGGGACGGGGGAGCAGTCCCAGCTCCACGGCACCTTGAGGATCAGACCCACGTCGGCCAGGTCGGTGTAGGTGCGGACCGTGTCCTCCGGGGTGAACTGGGGCCAGTCGGCCCGCCAGGAGCTCTCCGCCGGTGGCTCCAACCCGGGCTGGTTCGGAGTGGCCAGCGGCGGGGTGCCATCCTGCGGAGGGCCGCCCGGCGGGGTGTCGCTCGGCGGGGTGTCGACCGCCCGGCCCGGCGACGCGCTCGCTGCGGACCGTGGTGGGTTCTGGCCGGACCGGTCCGGCCACCAGATGACGGCGGCACCGGCCAGCAGGACCGCCACGACCGCCGCCCCGGCCAGCAGCGGGCCCGGAACGCGTCGGCGCGGTGGTTCGGCTGGGGCGAACCGGGGCACCGGAGGGTACGCCGGCTGGTGGGCCAGGGCCGGTGGTCGCTCGGCTGCCGGGCCGACCGCGCCCTGCGGTCCGGCCGGTTGGTACTCCTGGCCGAGGGCGAGGAAGATCCGCTCCGCCCCTCCACCGGGCCCGGCAGCACAGGCGACCCAGGGGACCCGGGCGGTGAAGTTCGCGTATCGGAAGGCCGGCGCTCCCGCCGCCGGGTCGGCCAGCGCCTCGGCGGCTGAGGAGAACGCCTCCCGCCACCGTTCGTCGGCGGCCACATCGGCGTCGAGGATCGCCACGGTGATCTGCTCACCGTGGGGTTCCACAGCCGACCAGACGCTGCCCGCCGGACACGATCCCAGCATCTCGACGAGCCGGTACGGATCTACCGGTTGCATTCGGCCTCCCGCCCCTGTGTCCTGCTGGGGATCATAGCGACCGATGGTGATCACGCTGCTGCTCTGGGTTAGCGACACGGCTCGGGGAGCCCCTGCGGACCTGTCCGCACGGCCGCCCGGTCAGGCAGCGGTGTCGCGCACCCATGCCTCGGCGTGCGGCCCGGCGCCGACGATCCGGAGCAACTGGACCGACTGGGCCGGATCATCCACCGTGACGAAGTAGGAGTTGCCCCGCCGCACGTGCTGGTGCACGGCCAGGCCGAGCGCGTCACCCGCCTGGGTCAGCGCGGTCAACGCAGCCGGATCCGGCACCCGGACCCGGACCTGGCTGCGGCGGCGGGAGCCATTGGCGACCAGCAGCGCCGCCCGCCACATCGTCCGGGCGGCCGGCGTGCGCAGACCCGGCCGGGCGTGCGGCCCGACCTGCTCAGCTGCCGTCTGCCACAGCCGCGCGAGCCAGCCGAGCACCTCGTCGGCCCGACCGCTGGGGACGAGTACGTCGAACCGGTCCCGGTCGTCGCGTCCGCTCATCCGGGCGGTGGTGGCGATCCGTACCCCGGGGAACTCGCCGTCGACCACGGTGGCCACCCGGTGGGCGAGCGCCGGGTAGGCGGTGCTGACCAGGCTGACCAGCCCGGAGCGCCGCTGCCAGGGCACCGGCCGCAGCAGATGGGTCACGGTGGCGGTCTCCACTCTGGGCAGCCGGTCGGCCGGGACCGCTGCGGCGACCGCGTCGAGCAGCCTGCGGTGCGGGATGGCGCCCCACCGGCCGGCGGTCGCACCGCCGCACCGGCGGGGTTGGGCGTCAACCGACACGGTCGACCTCCTCGTTCTCGACGAGGGACCGGTACGCGGGCTTGATGACGTCGTCGATGACCGCCAGCCGCTCGTCGAACGGGATGAACGCACTCTTCATCGCGTTCA